>Ga0307507_10002647_pt1 | contig 36934 bp, 7 predicted proteins | sample 7_EM_MG_FD_207223 | JGI IMG/M metagenome (GOLD analysis project Ga0307507, IMG submission 207223) | Populus trichocarpa ectomycorrhiza microbial communities from riparian zone in the Pacific Northwest, United States - 7_EM | ecosystem: Host-associated > Plants > Roots > Unclassified | place...
TAAGATATAGTGATTTGCCTCATTTTGGCCCCCAAATTTTACTATTTTAAAAACCACCCGACTATTTATTATATAACTTTAATAGGAGCTAGAGAGTATATATAAAAGTCCAAATTTAAATTATTATAATTTATTATTAAGTGGTTGTTAAGATATTAAAGTGTGATTTTTCCATTTTTTGGTATGTTTTTGAAGTGATCAGCTCACCCGTTTGACCAGCTCACCCGTGAAATACGTTATAACAATTATAGGACCTATCTATAAATGCTTTAGATAAACGAATTATAAATTATTTATAAATCTTATTGCCCCCTAAATGCTTTAAAAAACTATATTCTATATTTCTAGATATAGAACTTAATAGAAATAAATTAGAAGTTAATAAATAAGAAATAAAAATTAATAAGCTAATAGAATATAAATATAAGAATAATATATGGATAATTAATATAATAAAAGCAATTTAAACAGGAAAATAATAGCATAAGGATATTACACACGCTAAATGCGAAATTTAAAATAATTAATTGTACTATTAATAGAAAATAGTAGTTCCAAATTCCAAACCTTTATAATTTAAAATATTTAAATTTATATACAACTTCTCTATAATAGGATATCCTAGCCATATAAAGACTTATAAAATTATTTAATAAGTATACTACTAGCCTATAATGCACAACTATGTATAAAAATACGTTTAAGTATGCAGGATATGCGTATATAGAAAGACCTCCTATATAAAGAAGTAAAGAGTACTTTAACTACTACTAATTCCAATATAAAGATAGCGCAATATCTTAATTAACTTTATAGTTAACTTACCTAATAGTAATAGGTTTATAAATGTTATAGTAGTTATTAGCCACCTTATAAAAATGCGATATATAATTCCTATGGACTTAATTAATGCAATATTAGTAGCTAAATGTGTTGGTCACACAGGGTGACTCACCAATAACGACTACTCGAGTAGGTTACAGTGATGTTGGTTAAAAGCTTCTTAATTGGAATGAGGAAGGGCAAGGAGCCTAAGACTCCTCGCTACACTAGTGCCGCGGCGTCACGTGATGACCGCTTGCCTAATTCCCGACACTGGCAACTCTTCTTTTATGGTTGCTATCTATATATAAATACTGCTTGACTAGCGTAATAAATATTAATCCTCCTTACTTACTATTGCCATTGTAATATAAGTCTCGCTATCCTAAAATTTGCCTTTTAGTATATAGTGCTTTCTTACTTGGAGTCATAGGTGGATATTATATTAGGGCCGCTAAGGCGCTAGTTGTAAGCGAGCCAATAGCGATTTTCTATGCCGGGTATAGAAAATCCTAATTAGCTGCTCTTAAATTGCTATATCTCTTACTCCCTTTTAACCTAACCTTTAACTTGTACATATAGAGTATTTGTGTTAACAAACGTCTCTAGTACCTTATTTAGGTTTGCCTTTGTTATTATATCTGCTAGGTTGTCTTAGCCATTAATTTACCAGATCTTAAAGAGTTCTTAACGCTTATAAGATTGCCAAAGTGCCATAATATTGATTATAAGATGCTTCTCCTTTATAGTACCAAGCTTAACTAAATACTTATAGAGGGAGTATAAGTCGGTGCACATAATTATAGGAATAGTAGGGAGTTTAAGCCGATCTATAATTATCTTAAGGGTAGTTCTAATTGCAATTGCTATATTAACTCCGCTAACTATTCTATATATCTCTAACGCTAGAACGCTTTAAGTAACATACTTACTCTTAGTTAAGCTCTAATGGATAAGGTTGCCGTAGATTATAAAGTTATTCTCTCTAGTAGATTTGTTTGTGATAATAATCTTATATCCTAGCTAGGAGCTAAAATCTTTGTTATTTATAAACGATCTATTAACAAATACAAAGAGCTTGGTAGTAGGAAGGTTAATAGGCATATAGAGTAGTCCCCAATTAAGATAATTTATTTACCAGTAAAGACGCTTATTTAGGGCAAGAATGTTATCCTTAGTTGGTTTCTGGTGTTAGGCGGTAATAGAGAGATTAAATAAAGCCTTAGGTTAACAGATAGAAGTAATATAAGCTCTACAAGCGCGTTGCTCTACGTATCCTTACTTTAGAGAATTAACGTTAATAACGTCAATCTTCTTGCCTTGGCCCTTCTGGCGCAAAGCAATAGAATCCTCATTTAGGGAGAGGATGCATCTATTAAAGAATAATAGTGTAGTTAAATTAAGCTTTTCCTTTGACTTTGCTATAAGATTTGCCTTTACTAGCTCATCTTCTTTAAGAGCTGAGAATTGGTCGTCTCCTAAGATAATTATATTGTTAGTTTATATGCTAACAATTCTAAACAGAGTTCCTATAGTTGTAATAAGGAAGCAGGGATTGAATATAAAAGTAGTTATTAAGAGCTTCTCTTTATAGTGCTTACTATAAGTAGCCCACTAATAAGTTCCTGCCTCTGCAATTCTATATAATGGCTTAAGTACAACCATAATTGTATCTTCGGGATATTGGTAGCGAATTTGCTCTAAAAGGTATGCTAGTATTAAGCGCTAAAGGCGCGTCTCTAATTGGGTATAGGCCTAAGTAATATCTTATAAATAAACCGCTATTCTATTCTTTATTAAGGAGGGAGCTAGCGCAATAATAACTCACTAACTAGCTTATTAAATTATAGGGGATTGCATAAGAATTACTTCCTTGCCATTATTATTATAACCTTAAATGACCAGTCTCAACTTCTTAAATAAGGTGTTAGTAGCTTTGCCCTTAATCTTATTAACTATTCTTAACTTAAAGATGCGAACTCTATTAAACTTAATAGGGTTATACTTCTTAAATTTAAAAACTCCTCTTATAATAAGACCGTCAATCTCCTGCTTATTAGATGCTTGGAAAGGAGCTCCTAGAGTTATAATACAGCCTTCCTTTTAGAGCTGTTTTGTGAGCTTAAAGTCAGCCTTCTCTTTAGCTATTATAAAGGCCATTAATAACTCGTCTCTACTCTTAATAGCGGTAATAAATTGCTCTTTAAAATTAACAAGGTGTTGGCAATTTTGTAATCCCTTTAGGCGACCTCTACTACGCCATAGTTACGGCACATCTACTACAATTGTATTAAGATCATAGTCGTCTTCTAGAGTACGTTAATTATAGTTCTCCTCTAGGGTATCCTCTAGGGCATCCTACAAAGGCTTGGAACTGTTATTTCTATAATAGGGCTTAACAACGGTTAATTAGAATTAAGTGGGTCTATAGGGCATTTAAAGAGTACAAGTCTGACTATTAATTGTAATAAGTTTATATAGGCCTAACTATCCTCCCTTTTTACGCCATACGCGTACCTTAGATTAGAGTGGCAGGTCGAGCGTAATTAAGGTATTTGGGCCATTTCTTATTCCTAGTGCGTTGTTAACCTGGCGCGTAGCGTAGAGACGTCGCACCTCTTTTATTGCTTTGCGAATAGCCTCCGCTTGTTGCGTAACGGATAGGGATAGTAGAGAATTGTTAGTTATTTAAGGGTAGGCGCTAAAGACTAGTAATATAGGTATAAGCCTATCTGGGCCAGCGGAATTATTAACAGCCTTAACAGCCATCTATAAGATGAGCTCTTTACTAGCGCCCTCTAGTTCCAAAGAAATAATCTTATATGCTTATTATAATGGCGTATAATATCGTTCTACTTTTCTAATACTATTATGTGCCTTAATAGGGACTTCCTTAACCTTAATTTCCATTGCCTTCGCCTATTACCGAAACTCTATAGATAAGAAGTTCCTTCCTATATTATAAATAACTTAATTAGGGGGTCCTAGGTAGATATTAATCTAGCATAATTAAAGAGTATCCCATGCGTTCCTAGCTGACATATCCTTCAGGAAACGTGCGGCTTGGAAGAAGGTTAAGAGGTTAATAACTTAGAGTACTAGCTTACCGCTAAGATATATAATGTCAATAATAATACAGAAGTTAAAGTTATAGTTATCTTTAAGGGTGAACTTAAATCGGCTAGAGGACTTCTGGTTCATTTAGCAGTAATAGCAGTACTTTATAAGATGCTTAATCGTCTTAGCCTTAACTTTATAACCTACTCGCTAAAGAACCCTAAGCAATCTATAAACTAATAGGTAACTAAAGCAACGGTATAGTTAATATAACTCCGACTTAGTTAAATGGCTCTAAGCAACGCTCCTTTCTGGCTATTAAAGGAGCAACCAAGGGTGACCCCACTTGCATACAACGGGCACCTAATTATCTCCCTAAACAAGCATATTCTTAAGGTTATCTAGCTTAACGCCTAACTTATCTATATCTTAGATACAGAATAGAAACGGGGTGTTCGCGGGAATAATATAGAAAGTAATATATCCTAACAGGGTTTGGACCTTAATTGTGCCAAAAGAGATTGCAGTACCCTTACCAAAGCGGATTATATATTGGCCTGCTATTAATTAGTTGATCTAAATAGAGCTATTAAGCTACTAAAGAGCTCGAACTTGAGGTTCTCCTACTATAGATACTCCTGCGGCTCTAGTATCTGGCATAATACCATAGAAGACGTTCACCAAGTATCTATTGTTAAAGGAGAACGCGGAACTTTCCTTTAGCTTATTAAAGATATCTAACTTTGTGACAGAATAAAGCGTAGATTGGTTATTAAGGATAGCGACGGTTTATGTGCCATTTACCTTACCATACTTAGTAAAGTATTGGTTAGGAGAGTAGTCCTTAATTTCCATATCTATAAGGAGCTGTTTGGCCTTGTTAACCTTACCCTTAAGATCTTCTTCGCCTTTATATTGAACTAGGAAGCTTTGGAAGTAGGCTATAATAACCTCTCAGTTTCCGACGTTTTGTGCGCTCTAGCGAAACTTATTATATACCTCCTTTTGTCTATTAAGGGGGTGCCTAGTTAACTAGCAATTTGGCTTTTTACAAACATAGCACTTCTTCTAATAATCGCTCCGAAATAAACCTCCACAATTGCTTTGTGGTTAACGTTAATTATACCCTCTACCGTATCCCCTACCGCGGCCACTATATGTTTGGTCGGTCCAGTTGTGATCGTGTTAGTTAGCCAGGTTAATTGGAGTAGATTAGGGTTAGGTATTAAATTACTATACTTCTTAAGAGCGCAGAGCGGTGCCAATAGAGGATCTTAATTGAGCACACACTCCTTCATAAGTATTTGCAGGATTAAAGAGAGCAAGGTTACATTCTTTAACACCTTAGCATGCGCTAATGATTTAATTACGTAGGCTAAAGTCCTCTTAATATAATTTGGATAAACCACGCTAAATTATCTAAAGTTAATTAAAGAGCTTTTAGAGACAATTGAGTTAAGAGACATCTAAGTTTGTTATAATAATCCTTAGGAAGGTAGTCTCTCTCTACTCCAATATATACTGCTGCTTATTCTCCTCTGTTTCAAAGTAGCATCTTATCTTATATATTATTCGGTTGAAATTATATCCTTTTCCTGCCAAACGATTATAATAGAAGGTACTAGCGCGGCCCTTAAGCATAATGGAATAGGTGTTATAATATTGGTTAGGTTCCAGTCCAACTTTCTAGCAACAGTTATAGAAGATACGCAGCTTTAAATTAAGGATATTATATAGTTCCCTGCTAAACCTCTTTTCCTAGTCCGAATAGAGCTTTATAAGCTTTGTAAGCATTTTTAAGGTGCCTCCGAGTAGTGTTAGGCCACGTTGAAATTGCATTGGAGATTAAGGTAGAAATTGCTTTATAGGCTATAGTAGAGATATAAATCTTAATGGAACACGGCGTGGTACCTAATCTTGCTATAATAGAGTTTGAAGGTTATTAAATCGCAAAGCAAGGGGATCTTGCGCTTGCTCTTATTTAGTAGTTAAAGTTATAGGTTGAATTAGTGGATCCTAGGGAGCTAAAGATAATAGAAGTAATGGATATAGAACGTAAGAACTCGTGCCTGGAGTAATAGAATTTAAACGTGTTTCTATTAGTGTATTATTCGGATTCTATCATAAGTTAAGCTTCTTTATAGTGCGTAGTTGGTGCTTAATCTCTTATAGAGTCCATTCGTGCTCTTTTTTTGCGTTAATAACTTGCTCCTAAATATTGTCTCTAATAGCGCTTCTATCTATAGGGACAAATACTCCATTCTCCTAAAGGAAGTTACGGAAGTCTTATATAATAAGCTTGTTTGCAAGAGCCCATGTTTCCTTTATCTATTTAATAAAGTCCTCCTTCATACAATACTATAGCATAGTGTCGTTGTATTCGCTGTCTGTGTAGTGTACTATGTGGTATAATAAGAATCCGTTCAGGTCCTTTTACTTAGCGTTTGCAGGGTCAATGTCTTTGTTCTATATCTTTGGGTCGATGTCTTCCTTATACTTCTTTAGGTAGGTTAACGCCATAATAGGTTAAAGGTAGGTAGGGTTTTCGGTTTTATAGAATCTCGTAGGTTTGCTGTCAAGAGGTAGGCAATTTAAGATATTATTTGACGCGTTTCGGACGTTAACTTGGGACCCTAGGTTTAGTGACACTTCTAACCTAAAGTACTTGACCAAATCTTCGTAAACGTAGTTGTTCTGCGTAATAGACGTAACTTGGTATCTCCTAGTACTTAGTGATACTTCTGTTACTAGTTTTCCGCAAGTCTAAGGTAGCATAGTATCGCCGGGATCCATTCCATATGAACGCATATAGCACCCCTACACGAGACTGTCTCTTCTGTTCGAAAACCTAGCTGCTCTATAGTTGACTGTATATTTAACCACTGATCAGTATTGGTCACACAGGGTGACTTACCAATAACGACTACTTAAGTAGGTTACAGTGATGTTGGTTAAAAGCTTCTTAATTGGAATAAGGAAGGGCGAGGAGCTTAAGACTCCTCGCCACGCTAGTGCCGCGGCGTTACGTGACGACCGCTTGCCTAATTCCCGACAAAATGTTTTATCAAGTACGTCTTTAAGCTATATAAACTTCCTAACTTAATAATATCTAACTATAAAAGCCAGTTTATTTTAGACTTCTAGTAAGCTCTATATAAATAATTAAGTATTTAAATATAACTCTTAACTGTATTTTATCTAAAGATAGATAGCTAAACTAAAATTGCAAATGTAATTATAGAACAATACTTATAAATATACTGCTCCTACCTATAAGACGACTGGGAAAAATGGCTACCTTTAGCTAAGTTTATTGCAAATAATATAATAAATATATTAATAGGCGTAATACTGTTTTACGTGACCTATAAATAAGACCCTTAATTTAGATTTAAACTATAACCTAAAATTAATATAATAAGACCCACAATTAAATAGATCTAGTTAATTAACGTATATAACTTTACTAATTAAATAAAGCAGTTAATAGAACTATTACAAAGCGAATTAATATACGCTTAAATATTATGGGAATAGCATATAAATAAAGGATAAGCTCCTATATGGGACTTTAAGAAAGGTAATATAGCTTACCTAAATATATAAAACCTAAAGACTTAACGGCCCTTAAAGAAACTTAATTGGAAGTTTATAGACCTATACTAAATTAAGAAGAAACTAAGCCTATATACCTATAAACTTAAACTACTAACTAAGATAAAAATATACCTAATTTTTTATGTAAGCTTACTATAACCTTTAAGAGATGATCCTAAACTTATAAAATCCCACTATTACCTCCCGTAATTATTAACAATAGTAATAATTCTTACTTTATTAACTTAATTAATAATATATAATAAAAAACATAATCTAAATAATTTAAACTTCTTATTAAGTGGGAAGGATATAAAATATAAACTTAGGAAACCTATAACTAAATTAAGGCTAATACGCCTTCCCTAGTAAAAGAATTCTATAAGGACCATCTTTTACAGCCTACTCTGGCTAGATGGATATAATATATATTATTCATTGCTTAACGTCTAATTTGGATCCCTATTGGGCCCACGTGGACTACTTCTTATTTACATATAGGGAGAAAACTCTATTTAAGAAAACCCTATAATCCATCTCCCTGCCTTTTGGGACTCGCCTACTTAGCGCCTATAAGTTACTAGTGGTACTCTTCTACCTTACTTTTTAACCTCCTTAGGAACCACTGCTGCCACAATAAGCCTATAGACGCGCTAGAATTGCAAACTTTACTCTACTACTGTAGAGTTATTAGGGGGCGCCTATAACTCGCCCCTTTGCCCTCCATTACTATTTCCTTTGTAACCCAGAACTGGTCTAGTACGTTTTGGCTAATAAGCCACTAGGTGACCACTTTAAGGCCTTTTTATATTAAGAGTAGTGTAGTATAGTTCTCTATGCTAGCTACTAAGAGTATTACTTCTTGGTTAGTACGTAGGGGACATAACAGTATTACATGTTTTAGTGTCTATTTTGGCCAGCTATATTTATATCTTGGGCTACCTACTAGGACACCTACCCAGTAGAGCCAATCTTTTAGTTCTATTATTCCTGTTCTTAAAAGTATTGCTATTGTATTTTTTGCCTTTATTAGGCCTTTTTGGAGCCCTTAAGTATTTACCCCCTATGGCGTTAACTATGCTATAGCTTGGGTTCCTTTTACCTAAGTTAGCCTCTGTACCTTTAACTTCTATACACCTTTCTAGTATTGGTCTAACTAGTATTATATTACAGTGGATAGTTTCCTAGCATTCCTTTATGCTCTACTTTAGCTCCTTTCTCTCTTTTGCTATTATCTTTACTGGCCTCTTATATATCTCCCTTCCTCCTTTATATAGGCCTAGGCCCTAAAGCAGCACTATTCTTCTTCTGCTTTCTTTGCCTATTTCTCTAATATATCTTCCCTACTTTAGAGTTGTTAGTTTATTCTCTTATAGGGCACCCTTAGGTCCCTCTATAGTTTATTTAGGCGTGTCTTAATATACTTTATAACATTAGAGTTGCGTTTATTTTACGCCCTTTATATTGCAGCGGCTTCAATATATAGTTATAGGGAGGGGATATTGGCTTCCTTCTCTAGCAGTGCTGTGGCCGTTTGCTTATACCCACCTATTATACTTTAAAGGTAGGCTATTTAGACCTTTTAGAGTGGTTTAAGGAGCGATTTAGGGGGGCCTTTCTTAATTTCTCCAATGGCCCAAATACTAGATCTATATATTATGGTTGGCCGGACAACTGCTATATATAACAGGTGTAACCTCTGGAAGCATAGGCCCTATATAGAATTAACAATCCTAAATAATGCAATATACTGTGCTTGGTCTTTATAGGCCGCTTGCGCCGTATATGCGCTCTACCAAAGCTTGCTGTTTACCTATACTCCTAATACCCTTAGGCCCTAAACTAGTTAACCCCCAAAGCCTTAAATATGGATTATATGCTAGAGATCTGTAGATTGGTTGCGTTTTCTTATAAAGTGGATTAGCTAGTATTTCTCTAGTAAGAATTAGACTCTATGTTGTCTTGCCCATTCTATATAGGTGTTATAGGCTTTCTCTAGTATTCTACAATTCTCTATAGCTGTTGGCCTGTATATAATTAGGTTTATATCGTTAATAAAGCCTATTCCTTAGGTCGCCCCTTCCTTAAAGGAGTTAAGTAGGTTACTTATAAAGAAGAGGAAGAGTATAGGTAAGAGGGGTAATCCTTGTGGTATTCCTATTGTGACTATAATAAGGGGGCTCTAGTATCTGCTAAAGACCAGTAATATTTCTTTCTAGCCTGTAAACCCTTAGACAAATTATATAATCTATTCTAGGAAGCCCTTTGCCCTAAGGATATATAGGAGACGCTTATAGTGTATGTTATTATAGGCGCTACTAATATCTAGGCTAAGTATTAATACTATAAAGTCCCTTTACATCGCCCATGCAGATTTAATAGTGGCAGTAAGTAGCGTAAGTACTAATAGTGTTAAGCGGTTCTTTCTTGCCCCTATATGGCTTTATGGTAGTAGGGCGTGTTCCTTAGCCATATCTGCTATATAGTCTGCTATTACCCTTTCTAAGATCTTGCTAAGGATATTTTCTAAGGCAATAGGGCGGTAGCTTCCTAGGATTAAGTAATCTACTTTACCTTCTTTTTACAGGATAACTATCATTATAGATCTTCTAAGTTATGGGTAGTAGCCTATAGTAAAGCATGCTCTAGCTATATCTATAAGCTAGGGTACTATAAGTGGTTTATAGGTCTTTAAGGCCTTATTTAGAATCCCATCTAGTCCTAGTGCTATATTATTTAAAAGGCGGCTAATAGTTCTGCCCATTTCCTCTATTGTTATATCACTATTAACCCATAGGCAAGTTACCAGTATTTTACCTATAATATTACTAAGGTCTGCTGGAGCTGGTTAGGGGAAGAACCTTTCTATAAGGATCTTTACCTTTTTATTATTGTTATTAGTAGCCTATAATTCCCCTACTCTTTATAGGGGTGGTAGGTATAGGTCTTCTACTAGGCGCCCTACCTTTTTTTTTACCCATTTTGCTATAGCCTAAAGGCCTTTATTATGGGGGAGGCTTAGGTTAGAAGTATACTTGTTTATAAACTATCTCCAGTTATTCCTTACTTCTTTTTTTAGGGTATTCTTTAACTGGTTTCTTATGTCTTTATATTATCTCTCGTCTTTAGGGTTGTAGCTGCTTATATATTTCCTTCTTACTTATTGTTAGCTGGTAACAAGAACCGCGCATTGTACGGACTATGTGCGTCGCGCATAGGGGCCTAGTTGTAAGACTAGGTAGTGCTCTTTTAGCCCATTTTTAATTGCTACCTAGATCCTTTCTAGTCTACAGTTAATTTCCTTAGGGGTGGCCAATAAGCCTCGCTTATTTAGTATTGGGTAGATTTCTTCTAGGTCTTAAAGTTGTTATTTAACTATATTAAGGAAATTATCTGTCTTGAGCTTCCTTATTGCATATCTTTTACTATTTAGTTATACTTTAATATCTAGATCTAGCTATATCTGGATAGGGATATAGTCTAAAGTAAGTGCCCATTCTTTTTTAGTGTTGCATCTTTTAAGTCTCTAGTATAGGCCTTCATCCATAAATGTAAGGTTAATTATACTTTTAGCAGTGCCTTATTGCTATATAGTTACTCTTAGGGGGTAACTAGCTTAAGGCCCTAGATGTCTATAGCTCTTAGTAAGCACTCTGCCTATTATTTAGCAGCAATATAGATACCCCCCCACTATAGGTGGTGGAGGTTTATGTCTCCTAGTAGGATAAACTCTATGCCTTTAGTTTTTAGTAAGCTTATTACTAATATAATATTCTCTGTTTACAGGACCCCTTTAACCCTAAGGTTATATATATTAATAATTTATACTAGTCCCCTATATATCTAGATTATTATAACTATAATATCTGGGTTAACTGCCTGCTATAACTATAAGGATAGGCTAATAGCCTTGCTGATTATAAAGCACATATCTATGGTTGCTTTTGGTTTGTATAGGAGCTGGAATCCTTAGAGGCAGTATGTTAATTGTGTGTAGGTATTATAGTACAGTTCTTATATAGTAAGGATATAGTATTTTTCTAGGTCTAGACTGTTTAGTAAGGGCCTTATAAGACGGTAGTTTGTATTACCGCAGTTATATTATATAATAGATAGGTGGCGGACCCCTAGTAAGGGTCCTTTGTCTCTCCTTTGTTCCTTACTTCTTCTATTTCTACTTTCTCTAGGATATTTAGAACTTTTATCTCTTATATCTATACCTTGGTCCCTACTTATTTTATATAAAGCTTTCCGTTCCCGTGTCTTATGTTCCTATTAACACTTCTATATCTAAATCTGTTATTATCTCCAGTTCTTTTCTTATTTTTACTGGTTAGCTGTATGCCCTTTATAAGTTGGCTGTAAATGTTATATTTACCGCGTTAAGTCTAATTCTTAACTGTCCTGGTTTTAAGCTTGCTATAGCTGTCTATAAGGGTCTACCTATAGGGCGTCCTCTTCCTTATGTCCCCTGCGACCCTTATATCCCTATTTAGTCTGGTAATGTTATATAGCATTACTTCTGGCCTATTAAGGCTTAGGATAGCTAGCCTAGCCCCCTAGTATTAAAGGTAGAAAATGCTAAAAAGGCACCTGTATCCTACTAGCTTATTGCCTATTATTTCTATTTATATAACCTAGTGTGCAGTTATTCCTATAGCTGTTAAGCCCTTACCTTTTATCTCCTGTATTTAATGCAGTCTTCTCTCTCCTATGCCTTATATATGCTTTAGTAGCAGTTTACACATTTTATTTAGTCTTGATTTAAGCAGTGTCTTATATTATAGGGGCCTGTACAGTAGCTGTAGCACACCTGTACTGCGCATGTGGATTAAGTGTGTCCCTATTATATGCAGCAATAGCATTATTCTAGGCGTAGTCTATAGTTATAGAGCCATATATTATATATAAGGCCATTTATAATTATTCCTTTTTAGATAAGGAGTTTTTGTATTCCTAGTATATATATGCTAATAATAAGGGAGCTATATATTTGTCCGGCGTCTCCCTAGTAAGTCTCTAGTAACCCTTATATTCTTTTATTATTCTTATTATATACTTAGTTTATATTTTCCTAATAAAGCTATTAGATTTAGGTAATCTTAAGTCCTAGTATAAGGCATTCCATTTGTCTTACTATCTCCTATATAATTGCTGTGTTATCCGCCTAGCGTCCCTTTTCTACCCTAAGGCTTATGGGAACCGCTAGGACTTTAACTAGGTAATCCTTACGGAGTACTTTTATACTAATGCGTTCTCCTAGCTTATCCCCTACCCTTATAGCTTATTCTTTTACCTATTAATCCTTTAGGGTAACTCTAATGTCTTTACTCCTAAGGTGTTAAACTATAATAGTGTTGTAGACCTCTTTACAAATCTCTATAAGGACTTCTATTTCTAATTATCCCCTAAGCCCCTCTACTTTTTCTATATTTAGTTATATTATAATTGTATACCCAGTTATTATCTTAAGGGGGGTGGGTTCCCTATACTATAAAAGCGCAGCTATAGCAGCCTAGGTACGGTTCGCCAGTAAGGGAGGGTTTTATTTATTTTTAATTTTGCTTAGCTATTAGAGGATTTAATTAAGGGTTTGCTAAAGGGGCGCCTAAGGTTTACTAGACTGGCGGAGCTATTCTGCTAGCTGTATTAGATTATTATAGCTAATGGTTACTTCCCTACAATTCTGGATACTAGACGTGTTTAATAGGCTTTGTATTTTGTTAGATGCCTTCTTAATAAAGGTGTTTCTGCTTTATAGTGTGGTATTCGCCCATCTTTGTTGTGGAGGGCTATTGCTGGGCGTGGTTCTGGCAGTTGCGCGTGAGTGCAAACCACCGTCGTTTGACGTGTGCCTCCTCTGCGATGCATGCATCTTAGGGGGATTCTCTGGGTGATTTTTAGGGTTCTTTTGGTTGGTTTTGGTCTTTTTGGGCCAGGTGCAGCAAGAGCTCCAGGTTTTGTAGTCTACTTATGGATATAATATAAAGGTAAATAATTACTACCTAATATAAATACATAAAATATAATAGCAGGAAACTCAAAATTAAAAAGAACTTAAAATATACTATAATGCTTATAATACGATTATATAACATGCGATAAGTTATAAGTCTTAACTAAAATTAAATTATTTGGACCTTTGGTTAAAGGGGGGGTACTATAATAGGACTAGCCCAGTTATAGTAGAAATGTCTTAGTAAAACACTTAATAGACAAATTCTAACGCTTTAATTAAATTCTGCCAAATTCTATAAAGTTAATTAAATTCCGCTAAATTCTGCCAACTTAATTAAATTCCACTAAATTCCACTAATATAATGGAATTTAGTTAAAACCTGTTAAAATCCACGTGGGCTTATACCTACGCGTCTGCTGCCAAATCCCTAAATATTTAGTTATAAGTTTCCTATATTCCTTTCTCTTCTTTATATAATATCTTATACTCTACAAGAGCTATATACCTATAGATTTAAATAGAATTTATATTGTTCCTTTAAATCTTCCCTAAAGCCTCTTCGTGCCCTTATATTTATAAAGCCACAGTAAATAAGAACTGAACCCCAGCATTAGCCTATTAAATTAGCGACTTTGTTTAGCTAGATATATAAAATCTAAATATAAAATAACCTATTAAGAAACTTAATTAAAAGAACGCCGGCCCTTATAAGGTTAAAAAGATTGTCTTTTCCTATGCCTACTAACTAGAGCTCCCTAATACGGTTAAAATCCACCCTATATTTTATATGTTAGTCCTCTACCCTACTACCCCTATATTTAATACCCTGCCTAAATAGATTTAGGACCCTCCCCTACTAGTTAAAGTAGATAGTAAGGATAAGTACTTTGTTAAAAGAGTTAATAATATTAAGTATAATAAACGGAAATATAAATATATATACCTTATAAAATAGAGAGGCTTTACTAAGCCTATATAGAAACCTATTAACTTATAGGACTTATATAAGCCGTAGAAGACTTTTATAAACTCCACCTAGAACTACTATAGTCCTATCTTGTAGAAACTTAAGTTTAAAAGGGGGATACTGTTATAGGACACCTCGATAACACCTTATATACGTCTACCTGTTTCTACTAATGTAGTAAAAAGAAACTAACCGTAAAATGGCAATCTAATGGCAATCTATAGTAATCTAACGGCAATCTAACGGCAATCTGCTGTATTTTGCTATATTCTACCAAGTCTACTAAATCCTACCAAGTTCTGCTAGGACCGCTACTTAAATCCTATTCTGCTCTATATATATATTAACTAAGAAACCAAGTTTATAATATATACCTGTTACGGAGCAAGTACAAGCGATGGTAATATATAGCAAAGTAGATATTATTAAGCTATGTACATAAACTGCGTAATAAAGTTAAGACGTTGCGTAAGGAGAGAAGGTAAGGAAACGGGAAGAAAGGGTATATATTATTAGTTTAGTTGCTTAGTTAACATATATACAGAGCAGAATAGGATTCAAGTAGCGGTCCTGGCAGAACTTGGCAGGATTTGGTAGACTTAGCAGAATATAGTAGAATGCGGCAAACTGCCATTAAATTGCCATAGATTACCGGCAGATTGCCATTAGATTGTCGTCTTGCGGTTGGTCTCTTCTTACTGCGTTAGTAGAAACAGGTAGAAATAGGTAAAAACAGGTAGACGTGTATAAGGTGTTATGGAGGTATCCTATAACAGTACCCCCCCTTTAAACTTAAGCTTCTACAAGATAGGGCTGTAGTAGTTCTAGGTAGAGTTTGTAAAAGTCTTCTATGGCTTATATAAGTCCTATAGAGTTAATAGGTTTCTATAAGGGCTTAGTAAAGCCTCTCTATTTTATAAGGTATATATATTTACATTTCTGTTTATTATACTTAATATTATTAACTCTTTTAATAAGGTACTCATCCTTACCATCCACTTTAACTAGTAGGGGAGGGTCTTAGATCTGTCTAGGTAGGGCGTCTAATATAGGGGCGGTAGGGTAGAGAACTGACGTATGGAATATAGGGTAGATTTTAACCGTATTAGGGAGCTTTAGTTGGTAGGTATAAGGAGAAACAACTTTTTCAACCTTATAAGGGCCGGCGTTCTTCCAATTAAGTTTCTTAGTAGGTTATTTTGTGTTTAGATTTCTTATGTCTAGCCAGATAAAGTTACTAATTTAGTAAGCTGGTGCTAGGGTTTGGTTTTATTTACTGCGGCTTTATAAACAGATTAGGCCTATATTATTTTATTAGTAAAGAGCTCTTATAGTTCTTCTATCTTCTTTATAAATTCGTTTACTTCTATAACTTATAAAGCCTAATAAGCTAGGTAAGGAACATTACTAAAGGGTTTAAACCCTATTTATGGGTGCTAGCTATAATTAGCCAGGAATGGGGAGACCTTTATAGTTTCTAAGATGGAGTTATTTATAGTAAACTTAGCAAATATAAGCCAGTCTATCTAGTCGTTCTATAAATATAACGTGTATATCCGAATATACTATTCTATTATAGCATTTGCATATTCTATTTAACCATCCGTTTCTAGGTAGTAAGCTATAGATAATAGTACTTTAATGCGGAATTGGGTAGTTAGTTCTTTCTAAAACGCTAAGACGAACTAGCGGCCTCTATTAAAGACAATTGTTTTAGGGAGCCTATAGAGTTTCTATATATAATCCAGGAACAGTTAGGCAATAGTAGGTATTAATATATTAGGGCAGGCGATTAAGTGTTTTATCTTAGATAGTTAGTCTATAACTACTATAATATTTATACAGCCTTTACTTATAGGGAGATTAACAACAAAGTTAATTAAGATGTCCTTCTATCTTTAATCCGGAACAGGTAGTAGCTTTAAAAAGCCGTTATACGTCTTATGTAAAGCTTTAGCTCGTTAGTAGGTATAGCAGCTAGAGACGTATCTTTATATCGTGTTATGCATATTTAGCTAATAGTATTCTTATTAAAGCAGTTCTAGGGTTTTTCCTTAGCCTAGGTAACTGGTTACTAGTAGATTATATACATATTTAAGAAGCTTAAGCTTAAGTTTATTATAGTTAGGTACTACTAGGCGGTTCTAATAGTACAAACAGTCTCTATAGGCTTTGCATTTATTTAGAGAAATCCTTTTAGAGCGTCTAACGCTATTTTAGATTAGCTTAAGCATCTCTTAAATAAACTCGTTATTTAGGTATTCATCAACTATTATCTACTTAATTAATTAATTAGTTATTTTAAGGATATATATTATAACGTCTTTAACAGAAGGGTTAAATAGCTTAGGGTAAAGTAGGGTTTAATTACAGTAGGCACGCACTTCTTCTTATACTGGTATGTCTTGTAAACATTAGGTTAGGGCATTAGGTTTCTAACCTTAAACGCCTAGGCGGTATATAATTAAGAATTAGAAACGAGATAGATATTCTAACCAGCGGGCCTAATAATAACTTAACTGTTTTATAGTTATAAAGTACTATAAATTCTTATAGTTGCTAAGGACCTTAATTAGAAATCTAACACCTTCTAGTTTAGGTCGCTATTATTTAAAACATCTAATAATAGCTAATAATTCCTTATTATAGATCTTATAGTTACATTTAGCTAGACTTAGTTATTTTAAAAAGTATACTATAGGGTCCAGTATTCCTTCCTTATTATACTAAGACAGAATGCCTCTAGTAACGTAGTTAGATAAGTTAGCCTCTATAATACTCTTTTAGTTTAGGTTAAAGTATTAGAGTATAAGTGCGGTAGTAAATATAACTTTTAGATAGGCAAAGGCCTTCTTATATTCCTTATTAAAGATAAGGGCTTTATCCTTTTAGGTTAGAGCTATAAGGGGTAAAACCAGGGCGGAGAAGTTATTAATAAACTATTAGTAGAAGTTAGCAAATCCTATAAAGGCTCTTATGTCCTTAACGTTCTTAGGTTCTTACCAGTTTATAATTACTTTAATCTTTTTTAGGTCCATTTATATACTATTTATAGAAATAATAAATCCAAAGTACAGAACTTCCATTTTATAGAACTTGCATTTATCTATATCTAATTATAAACTAGCTCCATATAGGGCTTCTAGGACAAGGTTAACGTATTTCTTATATTTAGCCAGGTTATTACTATATACTAGGATATTATTAATATAAGTAGTACAGAAAACGTCTAGGTAAGGTTATAGGGTATTATTTATAAAGTGTTAGAACGAACTTAGGGCGTTTGTAAGGCTAAACGGCATTACTAAGTATTTAAATAGTCCGTATCTAGTACGGAATGCAGTAAGCTATTTATCTCCCTTTACAATATAGAGGCGGTTAAATGCATAAATAAGGTCGAGTTTTATATAGTAGCGAGCCTTACTTAATTAGTTTAGTGTTTCTTAAATTAACGGGAGCGGGTACTAATTCTTAATGGTAATAGCATTAAGAGCTTAGGAGTCTATATAGAAGCGCAGACCGCTGCTAGGTTTCTTAATAAAGATTATAGGTACAGCTATAGGCAAAGAGCTTGCTCTAATAAATCCTTTACTTAGGTACTCGTCCAAGTACTTTTACAGTACTTTAAATATGTTCTAGAACATTCCATATAGGGGTTTAAATCCTAGCTGTTTTCCTTCTTTAAGTACGATCTTATAGTTATATAGTTGGTGTTCCGCTAACTTATTAGCTTCCTTTTATAAGAATACCTCTAGGTGCTTATAATAGCATACTAGTACTTTTATGGCAGGGTTAGTATGCTTCTTTAGTGCTAGGGCCTTTTTAATATTGGCTATTATAACAGCAAAGATTATATATTTAGGTTTCCTAGCAAGTTATGCTAATAAGGTAGCTCTAATTATGTAGATATCTAAGGTATTAAGTAGGCTTAGATTATCCTTAGTTTCTTATATAGTTTTGGGTTCAATATTAGGTTCAGTATTAAATACAAAGTCAGTATTAGATTCAGGTTTAGGTTTTTTAAGTATCCTTTTTATAGTAAAATACCAGTTTTTCTAGTACTTTTATATATTAAGCTTAAGCTTTTACTGAGTTTGGGGCGGTGAGGTAGTTAGGGTCAGTTTATATAGTTTAGTATAACTTTTAGGTCCTTAGTGGACGTTAGCGGAAATCTTATATTAGTGGAATTTAGTAGAATTCTTAGGTAGGTAGAATTTAGTGGAATTCTTAGGTAGGTAAAATTAGGTAGACTTTTTAGGTATAGGGTGGATATCAGTAGAAATTTTAAACTAGTAGATCCTAGTGGATTTTTCAGATTTTGGTTTAGAGTCTAAGTAGTAAGTTATAAGACACTTTTACTTATAACGGGAGGCGGTAAATAGAAGCTTAAGGTTATCCTAATTAATAGTTACCTTATATAGCTTTATCTAGGGTTATCTAAGGATTACTAGGTAACCTAGGGTAGTTATAAAGAGCTTAATTAATTCTTTGTAGTTTAGGTATTGGAGTCTTAGGGCCGCTATATAAGTAATACGGCCTAAGATAGTGCGTTTACTATTAAATCCAAATACGTTAATATGCTGGTTAAGGGGTGTTAGGGTAAACCTATTGTCTTATATAAAGATCTTATTAATAAATCCTATGCCGCTAGCTCCTATGTTAATTAGGACTTAAGTATTAGCCTATTAACCTTTCTGCCAAAGATAGCAGTTAACGGTTATACTATAATCCTAAGAGTCAGGTTTTGTAACATCTAATATATTTAATAAGACCCTGTAACATAGCTATTTTAGAAAGCGACTTAACTTTAAAATATACCTTTTAGTAGCAAGCGGGAAGGGGTTCCTATAAAATGTTAGTTATAACTTTATTCTTATCAGTAGTGCTTACTAAACACGGGGCTAGAGCTAGGTAAAGATTAGGGACGGTAACTGGAGGATTAATATAGTAAATAGTTGTTAGTGTTAGCCGTTTATAAGTTATATTAGGGCATAGGGACAGAGCAGTATCTTAAGATATATTCCTTGCTTCTATATTTAAAGCAAAGGCCTAGCTTAATGCGTCATTCTTATTTAGGGAACCCTAGTAGAGCGTATCCTAGGGTCCCTATATTAATATCCATGGCATTAGGGTACTTAGGCTGAGATAATAACTTAGTAAACGTTTATAGGGCTGTTGTATTATATTAAGGAGTGGACTTTAGTGTTAGGCGTAGTATATTATTATACTATTTATTAATAACGTTTATACAGGCGTTAAGAGCTCCTAGTAGGTTTACACCTATTAGGGAGGTTTTTAGTTTAGGGCTTAAGGACTTAATAAGGCTGTTAACCAGTGCGGAGTCATTCTAGCCTATTTCCTTTACGTAACAGTTAAATTTAGAGAAGTATACTAGGAAACTTTTCGTTTCTTAAGTTATATAGTTTATCTTCCTCTAAGTAGTAGCTTAATGGTTTAAGTTACCATATATGGCTTTAAGTAGTACAACTAGACTTTATACTAAGTTTAGTTAAAGGGGTTTAATAAGGTTAGCTATATCTTCTCCTAGTTAACTTAGGGCGTAGCAAAGTTAGTTAACTTTAGTTAGGTAGCGGTTAGTATTACTAGTTAGCTTATTTTTAAGCTGGCTTAGAAATAATTATTGTTTACTAATAAATATTAGAGGGTCTAGTAGTTATTTAGGTTATTATAGTATGGTAGTTAGTTTAGGATAAATAGTTACTATAGGTTTAGGACTCTTATCCCGCATGTTTATCTCTAGAGAAGGCGTTTAGTCTTAGGGCCCTAGTGTAGGCATCTTAAGGGTACGGACTTCTTCTTAAAGATCCTTAATTATTTATAGGTATTATGCCTCTTGTTTGGCTTATTATTAAGTTAAAGTGGCTTAGTTCTGTGTAAGGGCGTCTATAAAGAACTTCTATATCTCTACTAATTGTTCTTAAAGTGCGAATATAATACCGGCGGCTATTATAGGGGCTTTAGGGTTGTTCTGAATTTTAGAGAGTGGTATATGAGGTTAACGCAATATAGTATTACGGAGCGAGCATAAGCGATGGTAATATATAGCAAAGTAGATATTATTAAGCTATATATATAAACTGCGTAATAAAGTTAAACCATTATATAAGAAGAGAAGGTAAGGAAATAGGAAGAAAGGGTATATATTATTAGTTTAGTTGCTTAGTTAATATATATACAGAGCAGAATAGGATTTAAGTAGCGGTCCTAGCAGAACTTAGTAGGATTTAGTGGACTTAGCAGAATATAGCAGAATGCGGCAGACTGCCATCAGATTGCCGTAGATTGCCGGCAGATTGCCATCAGATTGTCGTCTCGCGGTTAGTCTCTTCTTACTACGTTAGTAGAAACAGGTGGAAACAGGTAGAAATAGGTGGACGTGTATAAGGTGTCACGGAGGTGTCCCATAACAATACCCTTTCTCCCCATTTCCTTGCCTTTTCTCCTTATATAACGTTTTAACTTTATTACACAGTTTATATATATAGCTTAATAATATCTACTTCGCTATATATTATTAACGCCTATGCTTACTCCGTGATACCATTCTAGTATAAGTAGAAAGCGCTTAATAGGCTTAATGCATAGGGCTTAATAGGTATTAAAAAAGTGGCGTCACTAGTAATTAAAAATCGACTGTAGATATAGGGCAATATTTATAATTGCTAAACGTACGGGCCTCCTTGCCTATGTAATTATAACTTAGCCGCTGATTTAGCTATATAAATATAACTATAGATATACTATTATTATAGAAGCTAACTTATCCAACTCCGCTACTAAAGGCATTCTATCTTAATATAATAAGGAGGGAGTATTATACCCTATAGTATACTTCTTAAAATAATTAAGCCTAGCTAAATATAATTGTAAGAATTACGATAAGGAACTACTAGCTATTATTAGATACTTTAAATAATAGCCACCTAAGTTAAAAGGCGCTAGATTTTTAATTAAGATTTTTAGCGACTATAAGAACTTATAATACTTTATAACTATAAAATAGCTAAGCTACCGTTAGGCCTATTAGTTAGAATACCTACCCCGTTTCTAATTCTCTATTATATACTGTTTAGGTATTTAAGGCTAGAAGCTTAATACCTTAACTATTAGCGACTTAGTTAATTAAGGTATAAGTACGATAAGAGGGTTGCGCAAGCCTATATAATGGGATTGTCTATAAATAAGGATCCAAAGCTAAAGAGAGGAAAGGAGAAGAATAGTAGTGCCGCTTAAGATTTTATGCGGCCCTTAAGTTACGTAACTATAACTATCTAAAACTGTCTAAAACTGTTTGCAACTGTTTATAACTATTTGCAACTATCTACCATAATCCACCGTTTTTTACTAGCGCCGTAATATTACCCCCCCCCTTTCTAAAAAAGCCTGTCCTTGAGCTTTATATATCTATATTACGTCTATGGGGTATTCTTATCTTTATACTTAATAGGCAGCTTATTATCTTTGCTATACTAGCACTTTATCTACTTATTAAGGTACTTTAGGGGTCTAGGCTTATTAGGGTATTAGTTACAGAATTCTTTTAGCTTATAGGGACTACCTATAAAGTTCTATATAGGGTACTAAGTGGGGTTTAGGTTATATCCTTTCTAACTAATATAATACTTTAGTGTTCCCCTTACAAGTTTATAGGCTAGTATTTCTTTAATTTCCTATTTATTATTGCCATTAACTTAAATTAGTAGGGGCGGTTTGTTCTTTTATCTAGATAATAAGTTATTTATAGCTTTACGTAGCTTATCTAACAAGAATTTAGGGTAGACCTTAATTAAATCCAGGAGCTTTACTTTATATAAGTTGCCTCTCTTTTTAAGGACCTTATATAGTCCCGCTATCTAATAGTCTAGCTTACGGCTAGGCCGTTCTATCTTTTATTTCTTTATTATAACCTAGACCTTATTGCCTACGGTAAAGTTAGGTTTACACCTATACTTATTTACCTGCTATTTTATTAACTTCTAGGCCTTTTCTAAGTTTATATAGGCTACTTTCTAGACCTCTTCTAAGCGTTTAGTGTAATGCCGTGTTTCCTTATAAGATGGTTTTTTGTATATAGTCTATGGCCCTTCCAGTCTTTCCCAGTTAAAGCTTATATAGAGTAAATACCCTATTTTTAGCGGAATAGGTGTAAATCCTATAGAGTTATAGGGTAGGGTAGCTTAGGCGTAGTTTATTAAAGGTAGTAGTTTAGCCTAATTATCCTAAAAGTAGTTAATAAAGGGTCGGAGTCTCTGGTTTAAATACTAGTTTATAATCTCTATTTAGCCGTTTATCTAGGGGTAGTATACTATAGAAAGCTTTAGCTTAATACCTAGAATTTAGGTAAACTTGTTCCAGAAAGCTAATATAAACTATAGCCCGTGGTTAGATATAATAGTATCTAGTAGTCTGTAAATTTGGTAGACGTAGTAGATATACAGTTAGGCCGCCTCTTTAGTATTAATATTCTTATAATAAGGGATTAAGAATAGGCGCTTGCTAAAGCGGTTAACTATAACTATAGCTATATTATATCCGCTACAGTTTATAGGTAGCTTGTAGAAATCTATAAAGATATACTACTAAGGGCGCTCTGGTATTAGGAGTAGTTTTAATAGTCCTGGGGTCTTATCTTGTGGAATTATAGATCTACAGTAGCTATTTTAGTTCCGTATATAACGGTTAATATCTATAACTATTTTAGGCTAGTAATAGCAGTTGCCAATAATCCTATGGATTTTTTTTTAGGGTAGGCCGTAGAGACCTAGGTATGTGCTTTAGTAATAAGCCGGATCTATCAGTTCTGTTCCTTTGCTACTACTAGCCGTTCTTAATACTTAAATAATCCATTTTTAAGGGACTATGGGCTAGTAACGTCCTTTACCTTTTTATAGTACTTCTATGGAGAATGGGCCGTATAGTTTATTTACAGTAATTTATTAATAAAGTTAAGTCCTAAAGGATTAATAGGATACACCTCGGCGCCTAAGGAGTCTATACTTAGTTCCGCCCATATCTAGGGGTTAAGGTACTTTAGTTGTAATAATATCTAGGTCTATAATAAGATCTTTATAGCTATTTAGTTATCTAGGTTCTGTCTATGCCTTATAAGGGCGTCTATATAATTTATAGCGCCTAGCCGGTATATAATTAGGAAGTTAAACTGGGATAGAATATCTGCCTAGCGTACCTACTAGGCCGTAAGGGCCTTTATTGTTATAAAATATTCTAAGGCCTTATAATTGGAGACTACCTAGATAGGCTTAGGGGTCCCTTTTAGCTGTATATATTAGTGCTAGAAGCTAGAGATAATAGCCAGTATTTCTTTGTTATAGATATAGTAGTTTAGCTTAGTATTTACTATAGTCTTTAAATAGTAAGTAATGGGGTGCTATTTTCTATCTGGCTGTTTCTGGGAATAGATAATAGCTATTACACTATCTAAAGCATCCGTTTCTAGTATTAAGGGCTATTCTAGGTGGAAATGGGCTAGTAGCGGAGTAGAGACTAGCCGTTTTTTAAGTTTATTAAAGGCCTTTTTATATACGTTATTAAAATAGAAAGGTTAGTTCTTTCTAGTAAGGTAGTTAAGGGGCCAAGTAATTCTGCTATATGTATAGTCTTTAATAAAACATTAGTAGAAGTTATAGAAACCTAGGAATAACTATACCCCCTTTATAGTCCTTAGGGGTTCCTATTAATTAATTACAGCCATTTTTTCTAGGTCTACCTTAATTCCGCCTATACTAATAATAAACCCTAAGTACTTAGTGCGCTTAACACTAAATTCTAACTTTCTAATATTGGACTGGAGACTAGCTTCGCGGAGCCGTTATAGGACTTTATAGATATGCTCTTTATATTCCAGTTTATTCTTAGAGTAAATTATAATATTATCTAGGTAGGGTGTATAGAAGTTATTAAGGTAGTTAAAGAGTACGTTATTATATATTATTGGTATATAGCCAGTCCGTTGGTCAGTCTAAAAGGTAGTACTTTATATTTATATAATCCATAGCGGGTCTAAAATGTAGTAAGATCCTTAAATCCGGGGTCTATCCTAATTTAGTAAAAGGCTTAGCGGATATTAAGCTTTATAAAAATCTTAGCCTTACTTATATAGGCTAGTATTTCTTTAAGCAAGGGCAGCAGATATTAGTCTTTGTGGGTTATATAGTTTAGTTTATAGTAGTTAATATAGAAACAAAGTTTACTGTTTAGCTTTTTTATAAAGAGAATGGGTAAGGCAAAGGGGACTTAGCTAGGCTTAATAAAGCCCTTATTAAGGTTATTAATAAGGTACTGCTTAGTAGCCTATAGCTTATTAGTAGATTGCTAGCGGAGGGGGCTATAGCTAAGGGTGTTTTCTTTATTAGGCTTAATTTTAATCTTATGGTTATACAGTTAGTAGGGCGGGAGTATATTAAATACTACTTTTAAAAATATATCCTTAAATTCCCGGTATTAGCGGAGTAGTTTCTATTCTACTAGCTTCTTATTTATAAGCTTACTTTCCTTACTAAGCTAGTTATAGGCTAGGGCTTCCTTATCTTTAATTATCTGGTTAATTTTGTATAAGCTAGTTATAAAGGTAATAGTATTAGGCTGTTTTAAGTTCTAGTAGAACCCTATAGCACTAATATAGAAGATATTAACTAGTGGGAGGTTTATAGGTTTCTTTACAGACATTTCTTAGACCATATTTTGCAGAGAAAGATTTATAACCCTCCTTAGCTCCTATTCCATTTTCTATAAGTTATCTTTCCAGTCTATACATTTAGTATAGCGTTTAATATTTCTTGCTGTTCTTTATAGCTATATAGGGCCTAAGCCAGCTAGCTTATTACTAACTTCTTAGGTTTCTAGTGCCGGTAGTATAATATTAGTAGTTTAGGGGCGGCGTAGTATATAAACCTGTTGCATATTAAGCTATATATCTTTCTTAAAGGCCTGGTCCCTACGTATAGCATCAGCCTAGTAAATGGTGTCTATTTATAGCCGTATAAGATTTTCTATTATAATGCTGATTTCCTTTATAAAAGAAGGTGTTAGGGGTAGAGTTTTAGGCCAAACAAGCCGTCTATTCTATATGTCGAGCTATAAGCCTAGATAGGCTAGCTATTTTCTTTCTAAGATTATATTATAGCTTTTTAGGTCCGTAATAAGAAAGGGGATATTATACTGCCTTTATCCGTCTACGTAGAGGTAAATCCGTAAGATAGCCGTAATAGGTAGTCCTATCTGTCCGTTATACCCATAAATAGGAATTAGTTTAGGTAGTTCCTTAAGGGGTGCATTTAAAAAGTCAGCCAACTTTATAGTATACTATGTGTCTATTAAGGCAAAGGCATTTGCTTTAAAGTTAGCCAAAGCAGAGGTTAAAACTTAATATCTATTACGGAATAAAGTATAAGAGATAGTATAGCTTCTTTTACCAACTAGCCGACCTAAATTAACATATAATATGTCAATTCCTTTTAACCCTAGAGAAAAGTCTTGCTCTAGGGTTCTTCTTTTTCTAACTTTATACTATTTTTCTAAATTAATAGGACCTTATTTGCCTTTACCGCTATTAGGTAGTTTTTTGTAGAGTAGTTCTTTTAGCCGCATAATAAGCAGGCTCCTTAATTACTAAGGGCCTGTCTATAGGGGTCGCTATATATAGGCCAAGTATACGCCAGACCCGTAGTAGGGCTAGCTACGTGGCTAACTGCTAAATTAATGGCGGGCTGTATGGCTAGTGCTGTAGGAGTTACCAATTATACTAGGGCACTACGGGCCGTTCTTATAGCGCTTATAGTCTAGTTTAAAGAGTTTTTAGCTTTATACCGCTTAGCTTATACCTTAATTTAGCGAAGGCCTTAATTAATAGCTAGGCAGTAGTCTATAAGTACCTTTAGCATCTAAACAGTAGTAAAAACTAGCAGTATGGCGCGCTATAGGTCTAGGGTAAGCTTATTAAAGAGGTCTGGTATTAGGTCTTTATAGGGAATTTAGGCTTAGCCGGCTAGGTATAAAAAGCAGGTCTAGAAGGCTAAAAAGATCTTTATAGTTTTTATATTAAGGGCTTTATAATTAAGGCGGGCGTTTTATATCTTAAAGGGGTCCTTATAAATAGAAGATAGGTAGTTAATTATCTCTTTTTTAGAGAGGAAGGAGTCTGCTAAGTCCTAGGCGTATCACGGACATAAATACGTCTATATATCCCCGCCGGTACGGCTAAAGACATAGGCCATTTCAGCTTAGGTAGTATGAAAGTGATCTGTATTAACTTTAAGCTTATTTTATAGTTAAAGCTTCCAATTATTAAATATAGGGTTAGTTCCATCTATAAGTAACAAGGAGTCCACGACCTTCACGGACCATAATAATACTACTGCTTTGCGTTGGGCTAGGGTCTTAAGGACTATAGTAAGTCTTTGGGTATCTAATAACTCTGTCAGGTAATCTGTATTCTATAAAGGCGTAAGTCACGTATACGAGTCACGTGTACGGAGCCCGTGCACTATAAAGTCTCTTTATAGCTTAAAGCCCTAGGGGCTCATCAGAAGCATCAATCAACGATTAAGTCAAGAACATCAATCAATCAACCCATTTCATCAATGAACTGCTCTATACGAACTTCGTAACAAACTCTTTACTAGGCATAGGAGTGTCTTTAGTTTTAAGCAGCTCTTAAAGCCGTTTAATTTTAGTATTAGCTACTATAAGCTTTTCCTAGGGGGTTAAGACGGCGACCGTTTCACTATTGGAGGTATTTATAGGTTCTATAGCGGCTCTGCCAGCTGCTATATTTCTTGGCATAGTAGTAGGAGTATTGGGTAATTTCTGTTATTTATTTATTTCCTAGGAGTTCTAGTCCGTACGTGTTTTATTCTTAGGTTTCGCGTTCTATTTATGTTTTTTTAAGTTCTTAGGGGTCTGTCCTGTCCTTATGGTTCTGGTAATATCCTTAGGGTCCTATTCTATGTTCTTATCCTATTTATGGCCATATAGATATATTTAAGTTCCTTCTTAGGAAGAAAGAGTAGTGACGAGCTTTAAATAATATTAATAACTTAGTTAATTAAGGCACAAGTATGGTAAGAGGGTCGCGCAAGCCTATATAATTGGATTATCTATAAACAAGGATCCAAAGCTAGAGAAAGGAAAGGAAAAGAATAGTAGTGCTACTTAAGGTTTTATGCGGCCCTTAAGTCACGTAACTATAACTGTCTAAAACTGTTTATAACTATTTGCAACTATCTACTATAATCCATTGTTTTTTACTAGCGCTGTAACATTAACCTAATGCTTATAAGTTATGCCAGTATAGAAAAAAGCGCGTGCTTACTATAATTAAACCCTACTTTACTCTAAACTATTTAATTCTCCTACTAAAGACCTTATAGTATATGTCCTTAAAATAATTAATTAATTAATTAAATAGATTATAATCGATAAATACTTAAATAATAAGTTTATTTAAGAAACGCTTAAGCTAATTTAAAATAGCGTTAGTGTCACAGTGCTATAATGCTAATAGGCTGAATAACTACATTGTGGTATAAAGAGGAGAAGGAGGTAAAAGGGGGTATTGTATATAAATAGTAGTGGCAGCCGCCAAGGCGCTGGTGGTGGGCTAGCCAATAGTAGGAAATAGTACAAGACAGTATAAGACAGTATAAGACAGTACGAGATAGTAGTATAAGACAGTACGCGTTAGGACAGTGCTGTAACAGTACTCCCCTCCCCAAAAGGTTTGGTCCCTAAACCAAACAAGTAACCTATTTTTGTTGCAAAGATATTACTTCCGCTTACCGCCCTTAACTAAGCTAATAGCGATTTTCCATGCCGGGCATGGAAATTTTTAATTGGTTAGTTTAACGAATAAAATTGGCAGAACTCCATACCGCCACCATATGGCGCTTCTTGGCAAAAAACTAACCAATTAGACAACTTTGACCGGCGGTTAAAGTTCTATGAGATCTTAACCACTATAAATTATCTTTGTGGTTGGCCACGGCCTTAGTGTGGCTCTCTCTTATCTTATACCCAGTTTGGGGGTCCTAGCTTCTTAGGATGTTATTTATAGAACTTTAGTAGTGCGCGCTTGTACCCTTTTAGGGATTTTTTAGGTTCCCAGGTTTTCTTATTATAATATTTCTATTTAATATAGTATGTTAAGCCATACTCGTCCATTTATTTATTATATACATTAAGGATCTTTTTAAATTCCCACTTGTCCATAATATTGCCGTTATTATCCCTTTTGGCTATCCTGCCTATAATATTATAATGTTCCTTTTTATTAATGTGTACTTAACTAGAGATCTCTTTAGGGAACCAGAGGCGGACTTTTAAAGTATAGAAAGACTTATTAACACGGATATAGTCTGGGAGGTTAACTATAACTGCTTTTTTATAGGCAGCTAGGATGGACTAGGGTCTGTTCTAGTTATTATCCCACTTCCTCTTAGGCTAATTAGTCTTTATGTTTTTAAGGCTAACTATAACCATATTATCCTTTTTAAATATTATACCTTTATCTTATTTTATATTAGCGTTATCTTTATATTATTGCTAGGAGATATAAGCTAGGGCTTTAAGCTAGGTTAAGATGCGCTTAAAGTGGTTGGCGATAGTATTAGCTTATAGGTACTCCTTCTTTGCATATATAGACAAGGCTAATAGCTGGGGGCCTACTGGTTTAACGCCTAGATGTGGGTTATAGCTATAGTTGGCAAAGAACGGTGAGATTTTTGTGGTCTTATTAACCTGGTTATTTATGGCAAACTTGGTAAGGGGGAGCCAATCTACCTAGTTGTCTTGGGTGAAGCTTATAAAGGCGCGTAGATACTTATTTATTACTGCATTAATAATCTTGGTTTAACCATCTGTTTTAGGGTACTATATGGAGCTAGGGCTTAGGGTTACCTTTAAGCGCTAGTTTAGGCAATGTTAGAAGTCAGAAATAAATAAAGAGCCTCTATTAGAAACAATGGTATTTAGAGCGCTATGTAACTTATAGACAGTATAGATAAATGCTTTAATAAGCTCCTTAGTATCTAGGCTAGTAATAGGAATAAAGTGTCTTATCTTTATTAGGCGGTTAATAACAACAAAGATATGTCTATATGTTTTGCCATTACAAAGGCATTTAGGTAAGTTAATGATGTGGTTAATAGAGATATTGGTCTATAGGCGGACTAGTAGTTCTAGTGGTTTTAGAAAACCAGGCGGTGCTAAGCGTAGGGTCTTTATGCGGAAGCAGAGAGTGTAGTCTTTTATAAAGGTAGCCGTAAACTATAAAATACCTAGCCACTAATATGTTTAATTAAGGAGGCCTAGTGTCTTAACGCGGCCTAGGTGACCCGCAGGGCCTAAACTATACATGCGGTGTATAACTTCTAGTTAGAGTTTAGGTGAATTAGGGACAAATACTTAATTCCTATAGTAGATTAGGCCATTAACAATTGAATATTTGGATTTGTCACAGCGGAGCAGCTTCCTAATCTGCTTAAGCTAATAGTGTGCTTTATAGTCTTCCTGTTTGCGTAGCGCAGCTAATATATTCCTAGTAAGTTTGTTTTCTTTATAGGCATTCTTAATAAGCTCCTTAAGGGGTTTTTTCTTAAGCTCTGGGTCTATTACTGTAATAAAGTCTTTAATGCTCTGGTCTTGGGATTCGCTTAATAGTTCTTCTAGGATGGTAGGGTTAACTTTCTTTAGTGGTAAGATAACGCGGTCTTGGTGTTATAGACGTTTGTTATTAGCATTAGCAGGTGCAACGCCTGGGAGGCGGCTAAGAGCGTCTAGGATTATGGCTTTAGTGCTAGGCCTATAGGTAATAACAAAGTTAAATTGGGAAAGGAACTTAGCCTAGTGGACTTAATACTGGTTTAGTTGTTTTGTTATTATTATAAGGGATATTATTACAGTCACCTTAGGTTGCCTTTAGGACAACCCCCAGACACCCCTTAGACGTCCGTCGGTTACGTGCCAAAGGCATATACCCGTAGTATATAGTCTCCATAATCCCTAAGGCCTTACCTCCCCAAGGATTTGTCTCTCTTACCAATCTATTCTATTCCATAATTGTGTCCTTATAGCCCCCTATCTACAAAGTCCCCTTACATTTAAATCCTTCCTACTCTATTTAGAAGGGCAGCTGGCTTTAAGGACCAGATTATTTGTTTACATCTTTTATTTACATCTACCATCCTCCCTTAAAATCTTACAACAACCTAAATAGAAACTCCATAAATACCTTATGGAAAGCCGTCGCGCTAAGGCAGGAAGGTCCCTCCAACAGTAAGAGATTGCAACAATATAAACCTCTAGGCAAGACGGCTAAATAAGCCCTAACACCTAGATGCACCAAGAGCTTAAAGACTCTTATACACCTACGGTTACTAGCAACGCTAAGGAAAACGCAGACACCCTCTACAACAGTTACAACACTGCTAGAAAGCAGCCGGAACCCCTCCGGCCCCACTTAGGCCAATTAGAAGATTAAGCGCTAAAGGCAAATCTAAGATCTTCCCCTAAATCAGAAATGCTAGCAAAGGAATACACTAACGCACCCAATTAAGGACCTAACTGGAACCCTCCTAGAAGACCACCGGCCCACAATTAATATAGTGGCAGCGTACAGACTGCTTACAAGCCAAGCAGGCCTACCCCTTTGGGTAATCTAACCCAACTACTAACTCAAGACTTAAGCCTTGCAGGGAAACCCGCATTAGCTACTAGTACTAACACTACCTCTATAGCCAAAGCTTCCCCAGGCCTAAGGTTGAAAAGTTAAGAACCCCACACTGATTTTCTCTAAGGTGGATATTAGGAAGCTGCCGCAAGACTCTTAGAAGCCATGTAGGAAGGAGCCACTAATAAATATATTAGAAATCTCTAGGGGCAGGTCTAGATCTGGCAGAGCTTAATCTAGGCTAAATAAAATCTTTTACAACCTAGCCAAGGCCAAGGGCCTCCTGGGGGCTACTTAGTACCTACCCAAGAAGGTATAGAAGACTTAAAGAGGTGTCTACGCAGTAAATAGAAAAAGGACATAGACCAACTGGCTAAGGCCTCCGGCAGCCTAAAACTCCGCCATAGACCTAACGCCCAACAGTTGGACGATTAGGTTTGTAAAATAGATAACTTCTTTAAGATGCTAATAATACAAGACGATACCAAAAAGCGTACTTAATGGATTATCAGTAAGATTAAAGATTAATCCCTAAACCAGATCGCACTAAATTAGCTTAATAAAGAGCAAATTACTATATAGCCGCAGCTGCAAACCTTTCTAAAGAAATGGACTTAAGATCTATATGTTGTATAATATAAGAATGCAGAGCTATTCTGGAATAGGACACAGCTTAACCGCCATAATTTCCGCCAGTTTATGAACTTTGTGGAAACTTGTGCTTAATTGATGGATCCAGAACCCTTTAAAAACGAGGACGGTAGTATCCGTAAGAAGGAGAAGATTAGATTTATCTAGGCTAGAATTAAGCTAGTAATTTATAACAAAATGAAGCGCGTGGGAGCCTTATTGTGGATTACTACCTATGCGGATTTTAAACAAGCGGTTCTAAATGCTAAGGATATAGTGTTACGGCGCTAGTGGAAAACGGTGGATTATGGTAGACGTTATGGTAGACGCCGAGTCACGTGGGTCCACGTGACTAGAGGACCGCATAAAACTTTGCACGGCGCTGCTATTCTTCTCCCTTCCTTTCTCTAGCTTTGGATCCTCGTTTATAGACTACCAATTATACAGGCTTGCGCGTCCCTTATACCGTGCTTATGCCTTAATTAACTGAGTCGCTAATATTATCCAAAGCTTAACTACTCTTTCTTCCTAAGAAGGAACTCAAATATATCTATAAAGGACATAGAATAGGACCCTAAGGACATCACCAGGACCATAAGGATAGGATAGACCCCTAAGAACTAAAAGAATATAAACAGAACGCGAAACCTAAGAATAGGACACGTATGGACCAGAACCCCTAGAAAATAAATAAACACTAGAAATTACCTAATACCCCTACCACCATGCTAAGAAATACAGCAGCCGGCAAAGCTGCTGTAGGACCCGTAAATACCTCTAATAGTAAAACAGTTGCCGTCTTAACCCCCTAGGAAGAGCTCGCAGCAGCTAATACCGAAATTAAATGGCTTTAAGAGCTGCTTAAAACCAGAGACACCCCTATACCTAGTAAGGAGTTATTAGACACCTAGAGACTTGCTATAGTCCTTAAGACCCTAGCCCAACGTACAGTATTAGCATTGTTATGGTCCGCAAAGGTTGCGGACCCCCTATTACTTACAGACGGAACTAACCCTATATTTGACAATTAGAAGCTTTAACTGCAAGATAAGCTTAAAGTTAATACGGACCACTTCCCTACTACCCAAGCTAAAATGGCCTACGTCTTTAGCCGTACTAGTAGGGACGTACAGACGTATTTACGTCCGTGATACGCCTAGGACTTAACAGACCCCTTCCTCTCTAAAGAAGAGATGGTTAACTACCTGTCTTCTATTTATAAGGACCCCTTTAAGACATAAAACGCCCGCCTTAATTACAAAGCTCTTAATATAAAGATAATAGAGACCTTTTTAGCCTTCTAGACCCGCTTTCTACACCTAGCTAGCCAAGCCTAAATTCCCCATAAAGACCTAATGCTAGACCTCTTTAATAAGCTTACCCTAGACCTACAGCGCGCCGTACTACTAGTTTTTACTACTATACAGACGCTAAAGGTACTTACGGACTACTGCCTAGCTATTAACTAAGGCCTCTATTAAATTAAGGTATAATCTAAGCGGTATAAAGCTAGAAACTCTTTAAACCAGACTACAAGCACTTTATAAACGGCCTATAACACCCTAGCACGATCTGCAACTCCTACGGCACTAGCCGTACAGCCCGCCGTTAATTTAGCAGCTAGCTGTGCAGCTAGTCCTACTGCGGGTCCGGCGCATACTTAGCCCATATATAACGACCCCTATAAACAGGCCCTTAGCAATTAAGGAGCTTGCTTCTTATATAGCTAAAAAGACCACTTTGCAAAAAATTGCTAGACAAAGGCAAAAACGGGCAAGGTTCTGTTAATTTAGGAGGACAGTACGGAGTTAGAAAAAGAGAAACCCTAGAAGAAGACTCCTCTCTAGGGTTAAAAGGGATTAATATATTATATATTAATCTAGGTTAGCTAGTTAGTAGAAGAAGCTGCACTATCCCTTATACCTTATTCCGTAATAGATATTAAGTTTTAACCTCTGCTTTAGCTAACTCTAGAGTAAATACCTTTGCCTTAATAGATACCCAGTGTGCCGTAAAGCTAGCTAACTTTTTAAATACACCCCTTAAAGAACTGCCCAAACCAATTCCTATTCGCGGGTATAACGGACAAATAGGGCCACCTATTATAACTATCTTGCGGATTTACCTCCGCATTAACGGACGAAGGTAGTATAACGTCCCCTTTCTTATTACGGACCTCGGGAGCCACAATATAATTATAGAGAGAAAATAGCTAGCCTATTTAGGCTTATAGCTTAATATATGGAATAGATAGCTTATCTAGCCTAAAACCCTACCCCTAACCCCTTCCTTTATAAAAGAAATCAGCATTATAATAGAAAACCTTATACGGCCCTAGATTAATACTATTTACCAGGCCGATGCTATACGCAGAGACTAGGCCTTTAAGAAGGATATACGTTTTAATCCTCAACGGATCCGTATACTACGCCGCCCCTAGACTATATATATCACGCCATCCGCACCAGAGACCTAGGAAGTTAGTAATAACCTAGCTAAGCCCCCCATAGAGAACCTAGGCCCTATATAGCCCCAAAGGAAAACTAGGGATATCGGATGCTATACTAAGCTAATAGACAGAAAGGATAACTTATGGAAAATGGAACATAAGCTAAGGAAGACTATACACCCTATACCGCAAGATACGGCCTAATAAGCGTCTATAAAGAAACCTATAGACCTCCCACTAGTTGATATCTACTATATTAGCGCTGTAGGATTCTACTAGAACTTGGTTCAGCCTAATACTATTACCTTTATAACTAGCCTATACAAAATTAATTGAATGCTTAAGGAAAAGGAAAGCGAGCTTAGCAGATAGGAAAGTGAGCTTATAGATAAGAAACTAGTAGAATAAAAACTGCCTAATTAACACTGGAAATTCAAGGACGTATTCTCTAAGGTAGTGTCAGATATACTTCCGCCTTACTGACCGTATAACCACAAGATTAAGATCGATTAAGGCAAGGGAAGCACCCTTAACTTTAGCCCTCTTTACCCACAGTCTATCGCCGAATTATAGGCTATAAAGTAGTACCTTATTAACAACCTTAATAAGGGCTTTATTAAGCCTAGCCAAGCCCCTTTTAACTCGCCTATTCTCTTTGCCAAAAAACTAAATAGAGGACTGCGCTTCTGCATTAACTACCATAAGCTAAATAATATAACCCGCAAGGACCGCTATCTACTACCCTTACTTAATAAGACTCTTGCCCAAATAAATAGAGCTAGGGTTTTTACAAAGCTTAATATCCGCTAGGCCTTCTACTAAATTAGGATAGACCCTAGATCTAAAGAGCTTACTATATTTTAAACCTGTTACAGAACGTATAAATATAAGGTACTCCCTTTTAGACTAACTAACGGACCAGCTACGTACCAGCGGTACATAAATAATATACTCTTTAACTACCTTAATAACTTCTATACGGCCTACCTAGATAACATTATAATTTACTCTAAGAACAAGCTAGAACATAAGGAGCACGTCTATAAAGTCCTACAACGGCTCCATAAGGCTGGTCTCCAGGCCGATATTAAGAAGTTAGAATTTAGTGTTAAGCGTATAAAGTACCTAGGTTTTATTATTAGTATAGACAGAATTAAGGCCGACCCAGAGAAAACGGCTATGATTGACTAGTGGACACCCCCACGGACCATAAAGGGGGTATAATTATTTTTAGGTTTCTGTAACTTCTATTAACACTTTATTAAGAACTACAGCAGGATCGCCTAGCCTCTTAACCGCCTTACTAGGAAAGACCAGCCATTCCACTTTAACGCCATATATATGCAGGCCTTTAATAAGCTTAAAAAGCGGCTGGTATTAGCTCCCCTACTTGCCCACTTTAACCTAGAACGGCCCTTAATGCTAGAAACTGATGCCTCAGACGGTATAATAGCTGGTGTTTTTTCCTAGAAGCAACTAGATGGAGAATAGCACCCTATTACATACTATTCGAAGACTATGATAGATGCCAAGCTGAACTACTATATCTATAATAAAGAAATGCTGGCTATTATCTCTAGCTTTTAGCACTAGCGTATACAGCTAGAGGGGACCCCTAAGCCTATTAAGGTAGTTTTAGATTATAAGGCCCTGGAATACTTTATAATAACTAAGACCCTTACAGCCCGCTAGGTACGCTAGGTGGATATCCTATTTTAGTTTAACTTCTTAATTATATATAGACCAGGCGCTATAAACCGTGCGGATACTCTTATAAGGCGTAAATAGGACCTAGGTAACTAGGCGGCTATAAAGATCTTATTATAAACCTAGGCACTACTATAACTAGAGCACCTTAACCCCCAGATATAGGCAGAACTAAATATAGACCCTTTAGACGCTAAGATATACCCCATTAACTCCACAGAACTTGACCTTATTAATAAACTACTATAGGCAAACCATACGGCCCCTTCTCTACAGGAGTGCCGCGAAAAGGTAAAGGATGCTACTAGCCTATAGTCCCTTAAAAATGGACTGCTTAAGCACCAGGAACGGCTAGTAGTGGCAGAGGAACAGAATTTACAGACTTAGCTTATCGCCAAAGTATATACTTAGGTCTCTACGGCCTACCCTAGAAAAAATAAGACCTATAGAATTATTAGCGACCGCTACCACTGGCCTAGAATGGTTATAGATATTAACCGCTATATACAGAACTACGACAACTGCCGTAGGTTTATAATTCCACAAGATAAAACCCTAGGGCTATTAAAGCCACTCCCAATACTAGAACACCCCTAGTAGCATATCTCTATAGACTTTTACGAGTTACCTATAAACCGCGATGGATATAATATAGTTATAATCCTAGTTAACCACTTTAGCAAGCGCCCATTCTCAATCCCCTATTATAAGAATATTGATGCTAAAGAGGCGGCCTAACTATATATTCACTATATCTACCAAATTTACGGACTACCAGATACTATTATATCCAACCATAGGCCGCAGTTTATATCAGCCTTCTGGAACAAGTTCACCCGGATTCTAGGTATTAGGCTAAAGCCCTCTACGGCATACTACCTCTAGATAGACGGTTAGACGGAGATTATAAATTAGTACTTAGACTAGAGACTCCGGCCCTTTATTAACTACTTTTAGGATAACTAGAGCGGACTACTACCTATAATAGACTACGCCTAGGCAACCCTACCCTATAACTCTACGGGGTTTGCACCTATTTAG
>Ga0307507_10002648_pt1 | contig 36932 bp, 42 predicted proteins | sample 7_EM_MG_FD_207223 | JGI IMG/M metagenome (GOLD analysis project Ga0307507, IMG submission 207223) | Populus trichocarpa ectomycorrhiza microbial communities from riparian zone in the Pacific Northwest, United States - 7_EM | ecosystem: Host-associated > Plants > Roots > Unclassified | place...
CGTATATGATTATTAATTATGTTACTTGTTATTGGTTCGGTGATCACTTCTCCTTATGGGTGTCCAAGAGCAACTCGGCCGCGGGAGTATTCTCTCACAGAATATCCCGGGAGGTTGCAATCATGAAGTACTGTACATCTTAAACCACAACCTTTTGCTGTGCAATCTTCAAATTCTAATGCTAAGTTTTTTGGCCATCACCAATAGTCAAGACAAAATAAATACATTATAGTATAACAGATATGTATTATCCCAACATGTAGATACAAGAGAATATTGATTTTGATAATAAGCTGTGAGGCACTCAAGCCTAGTGAGATGAGGACAGCATGAAACAGAATACCAGTTTAAAGGTTTGGGCACTATGCTTACCCAGCACCTCTAGGTGTTTGATTTGATGGTAAATGGGCTAGAAGAGAGGTCATCTACATTACCCACTAAAAATTTCCCTTATCAGTTGCATAGCATAGGAGGAAACATTTATTTTCTGAATGGTTTTCCTCTCAAGTGTACCACTGTGAGTGAGACATTAGTTACGGCGTACCACTTTTTTATGCCTGTCCCTTGTACAATCTGCAACCGGGGCATGACGGAAACCAGCGGGTCACGAACAGGGATACGGTATTGGGTGGGCAAAAGAAGAAGTCGTCAAGGTTAGGGTTACAACCAATTACCTGTCATTGGTCCCTGTTCGTCACCCACTCGTTGGAGACTATCGATCTTACTCGCTACTCGAGTACGGTACTTGTCCGCCCGCGAGAATATTTTCAAGCTATATCGTACTGTACCATGTCACCTACCAAAAGCGAAACTTCCCGCCCTTAGGAACACCACTTACGAACTCCGGGCTTTCCTCGCCAGGCTCTCAGTTAGGGACTTCGTGTTGACCGGTTTGCCCTGGGGCACTCTACCGTTGACGTGACCCCCTACAGACAAGCTACGGAGTAAACCACGATCAGCATAACAACACTAAGGTTCCGGAATTTATAGCTAAGCAACTTCACCCAAAGTCTGATCTTATCGCCGAGAGCTTGGGAAAAATACTTTCTGGGTTAAGGATAACCATAAGCTCCAATTCGGACACACTGCGAAGTTGGGGGGGAGGAATGTTACCAGACACCATCATTAGTTTTGTGATGTCACTAAGGATTGGATCGCGATAATTTCATGTTTGTACATCGTGTGAAAAAATTAGAACACACCCTAGACAGGCGCGAAGGTGGCTCCTTGGTGCGAGGTTTAAGTTTGTAAATTTATTATCAGGGTTACGGTGGGGAGGAGACTGGCAGTCCCGTTGGCAGTGTGAACGTGGGGAATGCATTGAATGACAGCCGAGTCGCAGGGGTGAAGTGAGAGAAATACCATGTCACCCAGTGCATTTTCAGAAGAGATACTCGAGTAGAATAATCACAAAGCGCGAAGTTATAATAGCTACATTGTCTTCCATGATGCGATTCTAAGGTGGAGTGCTATAAGTCCAAAAGATACTGGTAATGACCGTAACTTTAATAGCTAAATTACTCGAGCATGATAGTTTAACAGTGTGAGCTACCTGCGATACAACACTCCTTTCTACTTGTAAGTCGGAATTCGCACCGTACCACAGTACCAGTATCCCACAAACCCTACGAGTATTTCGCCCCCAGATAATATGCACGCCATGGTACCAATACAGTTAGACTCTGAGCTTCCGCGAGGGGCCGGCAGGGTTAGGGTTATATAACCTCCCTTCTCCGGAGCGGAAGCAACGAGACGAGGCGGAGTGATAAAGTTGCAATCAAGAGGAAAACAGCATATTGAGGGTATGAGACATCCTTGTAGGAAAATAAGTGTCGCTGTGTGAGTACCTGTGGACCGAGTGCGGGTGGTTGCCGGTAGGGGTTATAGGAGGCTATGTGGACCTGTTACTCCAAAGGCCCGGAGGTGTCAGTCTGAGATAACTTATCTGCGGTGTACCGTAAAAGCTGGAATAATTGGACGGTGTTCTACGCAGTCCAAAATTCCGCTCTCCGGAAAGAGGGGGAAAAACATAGTAAAACACAGCCCTTTCTGCCTTCCGGGACGGGAAAAAAACAAAATTTCTTACCCTTACTGAAGGAAAGTGCAACGACCGAGCGCACCGTCCAATTATTCAAGTTTTTACGGTATCTTTGTTGGCTATTTCCTTTCAAATATGGTGACTATCAAACCAAAGATCAGGAAGGGACGATAATTTCTGATACCTACTGTAATTTCGAATTCAGGTAACCTGGGAAAGCGAGTTGTTGTAAACGAGAGCCAGGAACTACGGGAATTGATTTCCTTCGAAGCTGAGAGACTAGCACTCGGGCTAAGGAGGTCAAATTATTGTTTTTTCCCTGGGCGTCTTGTGAGGGGTACAGCAGCTCCTAGGAAAATTTTCTAAAGGTTATAGCTATAATTGTTGCTAATGACAGAACCTGAGAGGAGAATTCGACCGTGGCTTAACCGCAACCTAATTTTACTATTTCGCTCCAATATCTACAGCTAGGCGAGAATGATATCGTGGCATAGTGCGAGGGATACATCTCACTATCACATTTTACTGACTTTGTATTTCAACCTTCAGCTATAGCGTGCTTTGACTCACCACTCAGCGGTCGAGCTCTAACGGAAGTTCCGCGCCGCCGAGGACAGTTTACAGCAAAAATCCAAGTTCTCCCGACTTATTAATGCAAACTCGTAAAGTCCATTCACGCACCGGATAGATAGACCAGACCTTTCACTCCTATACTAGCCCAAGTCGAAATCCTAAGTTACACCTTCGAAAGAATCATGAGAACATCATGAGACATCACTCGTGCTGTTACTAGAAGTCCCCCACCGTCCCCTACAGTACCCACCGCCCCCCGCTGTCCCTTACCATCCTAGGCCGTCCTCCATAGTCCCCGGTCAGATGCTAGATATGTGGTCAAAGAGGACTCTTTTCTTCATTACTAACCTAACAGCTTCAAAGTTCGAAGAGGAAAAAAATATAATAGAAAACAAAGACTCGCCATTAATACATCCAATTTCTATTCCCTCATATCAACCATTAAACAACAATTTTTAGGATACTTGTATCGTGGGGCAAAGTACCTCCTACGCTCCTTCATCTTCTTCAGAACTCTTGGCCCATTCAGCTTCCAAAAAGCGGTCAAAATATAGGCGGCGTTGAGCTTCCTTGTGTCTGGGTTCTGACTCGGTTTCCACTCCTTCCTTTCCTCGTCCCCTACAGGGTTGCTCGCCACAACTGCGATCCCGTTTCCTTTCAATGAAATCCCGGCAAACGAGTCGACCTGTCCTTGGTGGCCCCACACAAGGCGGACTGAATCAGACCCTTGGTATTCTTGGAAGACTTTTGTTAAAGGTCCTATGAGTTCACCCCCTCGTAGCCCCCGAATACCACTAGTATCTAACCTTGCACAACAGAAAACCTGAACAGGAAATAAGCGCACCGCAACCCCCAAGCCTCTCCTAAGGGGAAAAGCAAACCTTTTGTGACTTCCGCCACAATTCTGTATATTCCGGTGGTCGCGGAAAAAAGGTATCCAAGTTAATGAGACACACAAAAATTAAGGTGACGCTTCGCCGGGCTAAGGGAATCTCCTTGGTACGCCTTCCCTCTATCTTTATAACCATCTCGCAGAAGCTCAAACAAACTTTAGCTAGACACTGCTGGTACTGGAACCGTTCCAAAACCGAAGGTGACCTATATTTTTTTTCCCATCTCCTGAAGTACAAATCATGCCAGGATTCCGGAATGAGAAATTCATAAGGCCGTACAAGGAAAATCTAAACTCGTTAGTATCAAACCCTGAATGTAAATCATTTGCTTACTAAAGATAAGGTTAACTCCTCATAAAGAGAAATGACGGAGGCCGAGTAAAAATCTAGCGAGTTTTTTGCTCTTCTCATAGCATCTAGGATCTTGTAAATGTTTTCGCACTATATTAAAGTTAACAAATCAACTATAAGGCGAGCCACTGCACCACACATACATATCTCCCAGGGAAATCCCCAGCTTCAGTCTCCGACACGAACTGGTTGACTAAAGATACTATTTCCCAGCCGTGTTTGAGGCTCGGATTCCCCCTACCCATTATTCGAGTGCGCATAGCCAGGACAGCTAACCGCCACTGGTCCTTATAGCCTACTAATTGTTAGGGTACAACTCCACTCGTCTACGAAAACCAGGTGTGCGATTCCACATACCTAGAAATAGCGACATTTGGAGTTGAGCTAAAAGCGAAGACATACAGCCCCCAACACTCATTCCAAGAGCCAGCTCCATTCGATACTCTGTTATATTAGCCTCAATCAAACACTGGTATAATGTGTGATATTTCCCCCCTCGAGACATGAGTTCAGACTTAATGCCACATAGGGCTTCGAGACTCTGCTCGTACGAGGATCTGAACTCCATCCGGTCCAGAAGAAGTCCTCTCCAAAATCTCCAATCCCCTTCATGGCATTAGAAACGAAGATTCCTGAGTCGGATAGGGTAAAATCTCACAATTTTTAAGGAAGGAATCTTTAAGCTCTTTATTGCCCTTGGTCATGGCAGAAAGTTCTGCAAATATTTGGTCAAAGCGTACCAGCCACTAGTATGCTATAGGTAAGTCGTCTGGGGGCAGAATCGCAGTGTATAGAACCTACATCTACATTTTCGAAGTGAGTTTCGGCTAAGCATATGTAAGTAAGGAATTATATTTGATCAGGATGGATTTCTGAGATTATTCCTACCTGGTGTCGATGAGGGTAAGAATCGAGGACTCGGCTCCCGACTCCATATTGCTCGCAATCCTTCATCAAGCGAAACGAGGGGGGGGATGATATCCCCTAAAATTTGTCTTAATATTTTTCCTCTCAGTGATCCAATATCCGCCGGGCCGGGTGGGAGTGGTAGCTTAGAGCTAGCATGGAGCGGAGACCACTCCAGGAGGATGTATTCGCCCGGCTGACAAGGCATCCCATAAATCCCGCAATAGAGTTGAGCTGAATAAGGGATCGTCCCATGTAAAGAGATCATCCTCAAATCTTTGAGCACGCACTCGATATGACCAAGTGGAGGTCTGAATTCCTTGCTTAGATATGCACTCCTCATTACCTATAGGTGAATTAGAGATGAGCACCCTATGGACATCTCTTAGTAGCTTACCAGAATATCCACATAACTCGCAATCTTCATATCGCTGATTTTTCCTATCTTTACTCTAGTCCTATGCCGAGCAGACATATCAAAAGCTCGATTAATATCTTCCCACATTTTAACAAATAATTTGATCTGCGGGCTCCCTCTCCTCGCTGCCGCTCGTAGCACTTTGTGGATCCCTCCGTCTCCTCTAGCTCTAGGCCAAGGATTGGTTGCTATATGCTCCGCTTGTAGGATATTACACAGTGCGTTTAGCTGGGTCCCCTGTTCCTGCTTCAGATTTTAATGAGTTTTTCACTAACTGAATGGAATTGGCAGAGAGCCCAAAACTCACCCCAACCTCATAGGCTTCCATATATTTCCTATTAGTACTAAGCGTTTCAAAAAGTTTTTTTATCAAGCCATATCTTGACAAAACCATTTCTTGCTCCTGAGGAGATCTGAAAAGATTGAGAACACGTTTCTCAGGCTCATCGGGAGTCATGTCGCTGACTCCAAATTCCTTCAAGTAGCCGAATAGTACATACTGCTCCCGACAACAAGGCTCAATCTCCTTCTCATACCTATTCTCCATGGTTAGTTAACAACACTATGCCACTGGCCTCCCAGAATTGGGCAGGGGAGGAGATCTGGTATATACTTTCTAAGATAATTAAACATCCGCTTGAATTGTTTCCCACGAACATACCCCGCAAGCGCCCTCTCATGTTTGTTAAGCTTGGTATATATCTCGCTTGTTTCTAAAAACAAGCCAATATCTGCTGAGAGCCAGGCAGCATCTTCATATGCTCCATTATCGGCAAGAATTTCTATGCCATAAGCCATTAAAATGTTAAAACCCTCCTCTGGAATTTACTCACTGACTGCCCCCTTTGGATCGCCCCCTTCCTTCCGGCATTGAACTGCCTTTGCGATGCTGCGAGCATTTAGGAAAAATTCAGATGCTTTTATAAAGTCAAGATTAGCTAATTCAAACGCCTCTAGCGCTCGGTTGGTGAACCCGTTTTGCTCGGTAATATAGGCATTGGCTAATGCAATTCCATTAGGATCTTCAGCATCTTCAAAGCAGCGGAGGGCCTAATAGAAATAGTGAGTCTTGTACTTTGGGAATGTAGCATGTACCAGCGAACTTTAGAGTATTTTTGGTCTTCAATCATTTGATACCCCATATCTCTCCACTGAGCAGCGCTGATCGTCCTTCCTGTAGACAACCGCTTATGCAGCTCTGAAACCTAGGGATGTTAGAGCCGATAATCTGGCCGGAATTCTAGCCCATGTTTAGGACATACCCCTATATGTTGCTTTTCTAAAATCTCGAGTATAGGACTAGGGTATTGGTGCGGTAGCAATAAGGTCGCTGTTTGATTGAATAGGCGCTGCACTGGGCCTAAGATACTCGTATTGCTTTCTAGTATCCAGAGTCTGCTGCGAGCTCTGGTCACTCCCACATATAGATGCTTCACCCCGGAGTAGGGTCAGCACATAAACTGAGTCTAAAAGAAGGAGCTGACTCCTATTGAATCACCTTTAATTCTGAGCAGAGGACCTGTCACGCAATGAGTATCTCTTTAGGATATGGGCCCTTGGTTACTCACGATATTTTCTTTGGCCCAGTCCTCATGGCTTTGTTGATAAGTAGATGTATTATGCTCGCTTCCTCGTCCTACTCTCCCTTCTAGTCAGCTCTCCTTCTCATTCCCGATTTCTCCTGCACGTCCTAAGTGATCTTCTAGCGATAAAGCTTTTGAAACTGAAAGGGGTTAACGTATAACACGGACCCCCCCCCGAAGAAATACCAATTTTATATCGTAAATCTTACCAGTGTGATCCCGTTTGAAAAGCTCTTCCAAAACACTCAATTTATGGCTGTATGGGCTTGTGCTAAGGAAGTCATAAAGGAAAACATCATCGAACTCCATGCCCTTACTCTCAAGAATAGTTAATACTAGTGAAGACCTTCCTAGCACCGCTTGAAGTTTGTCGCAGGTTTCCTCATCCCTCACCAGAATGACACGGGCTTCTCCATATTCATTGAACCTGCCGCTCTGGTCATCCGGCCCCTGAGGGTTTTCCAGTTTCTCACCGAACCTCAGGACATCTATTACGTTACTCCCAACTTCAAAAATTAGCTACAATGAATAACTCTGGTAGGAGGGGGGTTACCGTAGAGAGTAGGTTTAGGACCGGGTCTATCTCCAACCTCGGGGGGTAATTCATCCACTAAGCTTGGAAAGCCTAAATCGCTTCAGAAGAATGATAACAGAGAGTAAAGCGCCCCGGGGAGCAGCATACCTCGATACAAGAGGTACATCACTAAGGAGGCAACGCTCAAAATCTGTTTATGAGATCTATAGTTGTGTGATAAAGGAAGCAATATAGGCTTTAGCTCTCCACTGCTACTAGTTTTGAGACTAAAGCGTTCATAAAACAATGTTCTCGCATTTGCGAACCGGAAAAGAGCATCTTTGGATATACACTGGGCCGTATCACCCGCTGTTCATTGGTGAGAACCAAGCGCCAGGAGGAAATGACAGACAATAGAGGGGACCATACCGAAATGGATACCACGGGGAGATCCCACTAGGTCCAAAAGCATTCCTATATCCGACGTTCGCTGATCCTGGACCTCTGCCATTTTTTAATACTCCCCAAGCCAATTATTGGGGTGTAGAAATTCTAACCGTCTACATAGATTTCATCTAGTACACTTCTGATTTTCCGTTCGAATTCACCATCTCCGGGTACCCCCGAAGACCTAAATGCCTCCAAAGCCTTCATAACTTTGATAACTCTATCCGCCTGGTCAATATCCCCACGTTTCTTCTTGGCTCGTTCATACCACTCGTATATGTCATAGACGGCATCTCTATCCCGCTCCAAGGCAAAGTTTGCGAGTCTCCAGCGCTGTCCTAAATATTGCTCGCGAGATAAAGGCTCGAAGGCTGTGGCTCGCGAAACCGATCCCTTGATAACTCCCATGATCTCAAGAAACGCTAAATCCGCAGGAATACCCTTCCTTAGTCTTGGGGGCAGTCGCCCCCAATACTCAATGCTAAAATTCGTGAAGTCTGTCACGGGTATGTTTCTAGAATTGTCTATCTTTATGTATCTCAGCCGCATCTCTTGTTCTCTAGGGGTGACTCAGTATGCCTACTATACTGTATTGCTTAGGCAGAGGAGCAACAAACCTAATACTATTCTCGATGAGCCTTAACAAGCAATCAAAAGTGCATACCAGTGGGAAATCCGCATCGGTGAGTGATAAGAATTGTTTTCTTGTATTATCATCAAGATCGTCACCTTTAAGATCATTACCCATAGTTGGCCCCTTCCTTCCGCCCAATTTCCCCTCCAGCAACCCCTCTACATTATCTTTTAACTTCGACACCAATCTCTTTGACTTCGTGAGCAAGATCTATCGCTGTTAGCTGAATAAACGCTACACCCCCAGAGCATGATCCAATGTCCGACACCCAGCAACCACATACCTGTCTCAACGATCCCACATTCTCCCCACGAAATAGATATCTCCCTACTAGCTTATAAACTAAGCACGTAGTTTTCCCTGTCCCGCTTCTCCCGAGAATGAAGGCTGGGGTTCGAAAGTGATTCACTACTGCGGCCTCCTCCGCAGATATGTCGACCGGGTATGCCACTTTTCCAGCTGTAGAAGCAATATTATTCAGGACAGTACTTGTGAGACTATAGAATTTGGCTATTAACGACGCATTTAGCATTCTCATGCAACAGTTCAAGTAGGACCATTTTGGCTCCTTTACCTAGCTGAGCCGAATCATCGAAATCCTCATCGCTAGTGCCATCAACCCCTGTAACACCAGTTTCTCCGCCATCCAAGCATACCCTCACTGGGTACCTAATCTCCCGCGATCCATCCAAATCGTCTCGGTCACAAGCTTCCACTCGTGCTTTCGTGTAAATTTGTTGTTCCCGATGAATCTGTACACCAATCTTGTCGAGCTACTGCATCTTAATATCCTCTTTTCAACACCGTTCGAAAACTAAATACCTACCCTTTGGGGGCTTCCAACAGCCCATACTAAATACCGGTTACCTGTCGTTAGTTCTCTACCCATGAGGCTAATTTCAGACATCCAAACCTTTTATAACTTGGTAATCCTCACTAAACCTTTCATCAAAAGCGACATCGATTTGCCATAGTATAAAATGCTGGGTTTTGTAGAAGGCTTTGTATATCGGGACTCGATAGCTCAGTCGGTTGTTCCACTTTGCCCTGTGAAGTATTTTTTTTCCAGCCCAGTCTCCGGAAGCGAGCTCAGAGAACTTTCCCCGAACATCCTCTAAGTTGCATAATTAACATCAGCAATTCCCCTAAAAAAACTTCGGTTTAGTGGAACAAGTACCCTGAGCATTCTCTGTCCCCAGATCTTCCATTGCCTGTTGGGAAAGAACAATCTTCCATAGCCCAAGAGGCTCGCCTAAGAGGTATTTGAACACATTCGACTCCATGTTTAGCCCGAGAGACGAGCCCCGGACCCGCGTAGGTTCCCCCTCAGGACCGTCGTTGAGTACGCAATCAAAAGAAACGTTGGAATTGCAGAATTCACAAGGAACAGTGCGAATAAACTTCGCCAGCTCTTGGACGCTAGGCTTTGACCCATGCTCCTTACATTCCTTGCAGAGTTCCATAATAAATTCAGCCCATTTTTCCCTGGCTTGTGGTTCAGAGATGAGATCTTCAAAGCACCCTTTGTGAGTTTGGGCTAGCTTTTTTATGTGCCCTTCCGCAATCAAAATCCTCAATATCCCCGGGAGAGCTCCTAACCTCACACCAAACTGCCCTAATGTCCCCCTTGGATCCGATAATTTCACCACAGAAAGGACGATTTTCGCAACTGCACTCCTAGATCTAATGTCATCTAGCCTTTCAGCAAGTAATGAGAGAGTAAAGGCTCTAGTAATCTCCCGTAATAACAAGGTACTGTAATCATCTTGTTTGAAGCTGGGAAATTGACTTAACAGGTTGGCGAGGTTGTTTCCATAAACTTCTATTCTTGAGAAGAAATTTGTGAAAAGATCTTCCTTCAAGAGGAGGTCGAAGATCTGGTATGGGCTGGAACTTAATGATTCGTATGCGGCTTTAGAATCCCTCGGATTGTTTGAGAATATGAAGTCAAAGAAACCCGTATTTGAGTCCATCTTGCAGCAGAGGTATATAACTCGGTAAAATGAACTTGTGCTCAAATGGGGATGACAAGTCTTGTGTACCAGGAGAAGAGACTTAAAAACGGGCAGTTATCAGGAACAAAAGTACCAAGGACATACTGTAGATCTCGGGCTACCCTAGTGGCGAGTCCCGTCACACACTGGTTTGGTTGGAGCATGTAAAACCTTGTTTTAAGGCCCCCCATTTTTTACGGATTCCCCCGAGCACGTCCCCTTGCCTACAGACACCAACCTTGCTCGTTACACCAGCGAGAATATTCTCAAGCCATACAGAATTATGTCATCCACCAACGACGAAATTTCCCATGCAATCACCCTTAGGAACAACACTTCCTAGTTCGGAGTTTCCCTCGGCCAAGTTCTCAGTGAGAGGCTTGGTGTTCGCCGGTCTACTCGAGTATAATCCCTTTCCCTGTACTCTCGTTCACGCACTTTTAGCGTCACGCTAAAGTAGAGATGGTCGATCGCATGGACAAAAGAAGTAGCAACTAGAGTTAAAATTCAACACAAAAGGAGTAACGGTCGATGGGATTTTTCCGGTGTTGAACATTAGCCTATTTTAGTACCCGGGAGCAAATCTACGTGGCCACTCTGGCTTCCATCATAGCAATGCAGAACAGTACTGTTTCCGCGGTATTCTGAGCACTACACCACTTCTGAAGCACAACATTTTTCCTATCACGATTACACAAATAGACAACTTTTAGTATCTAGCGCTAATTACAAGGTAAGAGATTCTGATCGCTTACCACTTTACCTAGTCCGGTTACACTCATGACCCACGCTATCAACTTAGCCTTTAGCCACAGTGCTTGAATACAGGCAAAGGGATACGCTGGAGCGCCCCGCCGTTGACGCGGCCCTCTACGGATACGGAGCCAACCGCGAGGGCTTTGCCGGTCAGCATGATAACACCAATGTTGCGGAATTTGTAGCCGAGCAACTCAACCTAAAGCTTAACCCTATCACCGAGATCCTGAGAGCCTGCTTGGCCTAACGGAAGGGAAGCAACTGTTCCGTTTTGTGACCATTTTACCTGTAGAAACAGTTGTTTCACAATTTTTGAACTGAAGGGAAACGGTCATTTGTATAAGGCAACGGAGCGGAGCCGTTGTAAGTTATCCAAATAGCCTCTTCGGAAAAAATACTTCCTGAGTTAAATTTAAGGGTAACGTCAAGCCACAGCCTGGACGGACTGCGAAGTTGAAAGGGAAGGAGGATTGCGGCAGGGGGAGGTCAGCAGTAGAGTTACGGTAGTACTATACTTGTCCTGTACTTATTAGGCTAATATCATAACAAATTGCTCGGGCCTGATACTCTAACGGCGTGAGCCACCCACCACAAAACACGAACAAGCACACTCAAGTTAGAACTCTCACCGCACTACTAGTACTATACAGTGTGGTCCATAATCCCGGTTTCGCCGCTTGGTAGTATGCTTGATATAACCTACGGCTCCAATATAGCTCAACCTTAAACTTGGGCGAGGGGCTAATAGGGTTAGGGTTTTATGACATTTCTTCTCCGGAGGGAAGCAAGGAGATGAGGCGGGGAGTGAGAAGGTTGCAGGCAAGAGCAAAAAAAGCATGTCTAGGGTATGGGACACCTTTGTGAGAAAATAAATATCACTATGACATTGTGAGTGCCTATGAACTAAGGTGTACGGTAACCCTATATCCGCTAATGCCTTCGTGTACTGTACCCACACGTCCACACTTCATTGCTCCTCCATACTATACGCTTTCCGTTACCATACCTACACTCCTTGATACAACGTTCTACTACTGGGATTTATTATGCCATCAGTGCTAAAAACACCAGCAATGGGGCTACGATGCCGCAGCGCAGAGCCGGCCATTGAACTACGGTAGGCCGTGGGGTTGTCTCTGTTTGAACTAGGCACTGGGGGTTCGCCGGTGCCGCAGAGCTCTTCCCAGTCCGAGCACATGATTACATCAATTTTGTGAAAAAGGGGCTATTTGGAAGACCTAGATGAGGAGTTGCTTGTACCGAAATATGTGCTGTAAGCCTTTCCGTCAATTTCTAACATTCCCACCAAGAAACGCTTTACGGCAGAAGCCTGCTGTTGAGCAGACTAGGTAACGTAGACTTGGCATGCCCGGGCTATTTTATGCTGTACCCTAGAGCCTGACTTCATTCGATATGCTTTTTCGGTTTTCAGATTTCCCACCGTGGGCTTTTGATTAAACTAAGAACTTCCTTGAGGCGAGAGCCAGCATAGGCCTTGCAAATATACTCCGGAATGGGTGGAATTGTATAGGGCTATACCAAAAATAAGGAAATAGGGAGATATGTTTGAGTTCCAGTAAATTTAGAGGGCAGTAGGTTACCGGATAATCTCGCCCATGTCTAGCACGATCAGGATTAGTTACGGCTAGAATCCGCTGCCGTGAGTGGCTGGCTTCGCATAGCTGCAACGACTGTGACAAGGCCATATTGATCAGGTATGATACGTGAAAGTACTAGCGCACCTCAGCACTAAAGGCATTTAAACAGGGCTAGTTAACCTCATCACTTCGCCAATATTCAAGTCAATTCCTTACGGATTTGCTTCTTAATATTATTGGAACATGTCAACCAGATACTAAATTTTACGACCCAAGAGGTTGAAACATAGGAATCTTTTTCTTCATTGCTAATCCAATTGCCCTAAGTTCGAAGGGGGAAAAAAAAAATAGAAAGATAAAGACCCGCCATCAACACATCCAATTTCTACCCCCTCCCATATCCACCAGTAGACAACAATTTTTAGGATATTTGTACCGCGGGGCTAAGTACCTCCTACGGTCCTTCATCTTCTCCAGAAGTCTCCGTCCATTCAACTTCCAAAAAGCAGTCAAAATATGTGCGGCGTTGAGCTGCTTCGTGCGCTGGTCCCTGCTCGGCTTCCACAGATGCCTTTTCCTCTCTTCTATAGGGCGGCTCGTCACCACTTTGATTCTGTTCCCTTTCAATGGGACCCCAGCAAACGAGTCAACCCATCCTTGGTAGCCCGACACAAGGCGGACTGAATCCTTCCCTTTGTACTCCAGGAAGACTTTTGTTAAACGTCCTATGAGCTCATCTCCTCGTAGCCCCAGGATACCGCTAGCGTTCAACCTAACACAACGGAATACCTGAGCAGAAAATAAGCACACTGCAACTCCCAAGTCTCTTCTAGGGGGAGGAGCAAACCTGTTGTGCCTTGCGCCATAATTCGGCATACTCTCGCGGTCGGGGAAAAAAGGTACCCAAGTTGATGAGGCATACAACAATTACGGTAACGCTTCGCCGGCCTAAGGCAGCCTCCGTTGTCTTTCCTTCTATGTTTATAACCATCTCGCAGAAGCTCAAACCAACTTTAGCTAGACACTCCTGATACCGGAAGCGTTCCAGAACCGAAGGTGACCTATATTTTCTTTCCCACCTCCTGAAGTACAAACGATGCCAAGAATCCGGAACGAGAAACTCATAAGGCCGTACCAGGAAAATCTAACCCCCATTAACATCAAATCCCGGATGTAAATCACCTGCTTACCAAAGACAAGGTCAATTCCTCATAAAGAGAAATGATGGAAGCTGAGTAAAAATTTAGCGAGTTCTTTCCTCTCGCCATAGCGCCTAAGATTTTGTAAATATTTTCGCACTATGCTAGAGTTAACAAATCAACCAGAAGGTTGGTAGCTGAACCAAACATACAAATCTCCCCGGAAAATCTCCAGCTTCAGTCTCCGACATAAATTGATTGACCAATGTTAGCATTTCCCAGCTATATTTGAGGCTTAGATTCCCCCTGTCTATCATCCGAGTGCGCATCTCCAGGAAGGTAAACCTCCACCGCTCTTTGTAGTCTATTGCTTGTTAGAGCAGAGCTATGCTCGCCTACGAAAATCTCAGTGTACAGTTCCACATACCTAGAAATAACGATGTTTGGTATTGACCCAAAAGCGAAGACATACAGGCTCCGATGCTCTTTTGAAGAGCCGGTCCCATCCGATACTCTGTTGTGTCATCCTCGATCAAACACTGGTATAATGTGTGATATTTCCCCCCTCGAGAGATGAACTCAGACTTAATGTGAGACAGAACTTCAAGGCTCTGCTCGTACGAGGATCTGAACTCCATTTGCTCCAGAAGAGCTCCTCTCCAAAAGCTCCAATCCCCTGCGCAGCATTAGAAACGAAGACTTCTAGGTGGGATAGGATCAAAGATCTCACAATCCGGCGGTAGGGAATATTGAGACAGTTTACCGCCCTCGCTCAATGAAGAGGATTCTAAATTTAAAAATACTCGGCAAAGGCGCACCAGCGACTAGTACACTGTGAGTCAGCGGTCTGAGGACGGAATTTCAATGCACAGAACCTACCTCTACTTTTTTAAAATAGGTATCAGCTAGGTTATATGTTAGTAAGGTTTTATATTAGATTAGGCTGGATTTTCTGAGATTATTCCTACATAGTATCGACGGGGGTGGGAATTGAGGTTCTGCCTTTTTACTCCATATTTTCTGCAATCCCGCATTAAGGAAAACAAGGGGGGGGACGATATGCCCTAAAATATATCTTAATATTTTGCCTCTCAGCGATTCAATATCCACCGCCCTGGGTGGGAGTCGTAGTTTAGAGCTAGCACGAAGTGGAGACCACTCCAGGAGGACGTGTTCACCCAGCTGGCCAGGTGGCTCGTAAATTCCGCAATAGAGTTGAGCTGAATAAGGAATCGTTCCATGGGAAGAGATTATCCTCAAATCTTCAAACATGCGCTCGATATGATCAAACGGAAGCCGGAATTCATTGTTCGGACATGCGCTCCTAGTTACCTACAGATGAGTTAGAGGTGAGCAAAGCATAAACATTTATAGGGACAAACAAGAATATCCACATAACCAGCAGTCCGCACATCACGAAACTTCCCCATCTCTACGCCGGTTCCGCGCCGGGCGGAACTATCAAGAGCTCGATTAATATCTTCCCACATTTTGACAAACGAATTGATCTGTGAGCTCCCCCTCCCGACAGCCGCCCGCAGCACCTTGTGGATCCGTCCATCTTCTTTAGTTCTGGGCCAAGGATTTGTTGCTATATGCTCCGCCTGTAGAAACTTACACAGCATGTTGAGCTGGATCCCTTGTTCCCGATTCAGATTTTTTAACAAGAGGTTTTCACTAAGCAACTCAATGGAGTTCTTGACAAGCCCAGAACCGATCCCAACCTGGTAGGCTTCCATGTATTTCTTGTTAGTACTGAGCATTTCAAAAAGCTTGTTCTTCAGGCTAAATCTTGACAAAACCATTTCTTGCTCCTCTGGAGATCCGATAAGATTGAGGGCCCGTTTTTCAAATTCGTTGGGAGTCGTGTCACAGTCTCCAAATTCCTTTAAGTAGCCAAACAGTACATACTGTTTCAGACAGCAAGGCTCAATCTCTGACTCAAACCTGTGCTCCATGGTTAGCTAACCCCACCATTAAACAGAAAAGGAGATCAGGTATAAACTTTCTGATATAACTAAACATCTTTTTGAATTGTTTCGCACGAGCATACCCGGTGAGCGCCCTCTCATGCTTGTTAAGTTTGGTATATATCTCGCTTGTTTCTAAAAACAAGCCAACATCTGCTGAAAGCCATGCGGCATCTTCATATGCTCCATTATCGGCAAGGATTTCTATACCATAAGCGATTAATGTCAAAGCTCTCCTTTGGGATTCACTTACTAACTGCCCCCTTCGGGTCACCCCCTTCCTTCCGGCATTGAACTGCCTTTGCGATACTCCGGGCTTTTAGGAAAAATTCTGATGCTTTGATAAAATCAAGATTAGCCAGTTCAAGCGACCCTAGAGCTCTGTTGGCAAGTCCATTTTGCTCGGTAATATATGCATTGGCCAATGCAATCCCGTAAGGATCTTCAGCATCCTCAAAGCAGCGGAGAGCCTAAAATAGAAATAGTCAGTGTTGTACTTTGAAAACGTAATATGTACTAGCAAACTTTAGAGTATTTTTGGTCATCAATCATTTGATAGCCCATCTCTCTCCACTGAGAGATACTGATTGTCCTTCCGGTAGACATCCGTTTATGAAGCTCCGAAAGCTAGAGATGTCAGAGTGGATAATCGAGCTGATAATTCCGGGGAAGTTCAGGACATACCCCTATATCCTGTTCTGTTAAAATTTCTAGTATGGGACTAGGGTATCGGTGTGGTAGCAACAAAGTTGCTGTTTGATTGAACAGGCGTTGCACAGGGTCTAAGATACTTGTATTGCTTTCCAGTATCCATAATCTGCAGCGAGCTCTTGTCACTCCCACATATAGATGCTTTACATCCGAGCAGGATTAGCAAATAAATTAAGTTTAAAATAAGGAGCTGACTTCTATCTGGTCACCTTCAATTCTGAGCAGAGGACCTGTGACTTTATGAGCATCTCTTTTACGATATAGGCTGTTGGTTACTCACGATATTTTCCTTTACCCAATCCGCATGGCTCCCTTGATAAGTAGATGCATTATGTTGGCTTCCTAGTCTTGCTCTCCCTTCGAGTCTGTTCATATTCCCATTCTCGACTTCTCCCGCCAGTCCTAAGTGATCTTCTGGAGATATATCTTTGGAAAGGGGTTAGCACATAACACAGACCCCCCCCCCCTGCCAAAACTAATCCTCCTCACGAAGTAAACCTTACCAGTGTGATGCCTCCGTTTGAAAAGTTCCTCCAAGATATTCAATTTATGGCTGTACGGGCTTGAGCTAAGGAAGTTATAGAGGAAAACATCATCGAACTCCATGCCCTTACTCTCAAGAATAGTTAATACCAGTGAAGACCTTCCAAGCTCTGCTTGAAGTTTGTCGCAGGTTTCCTCATCCCTCACCAGAATGACACGCGCTTCCCCGTATTCATTGAAATTGCCGCTCTGTCCGTCTGATCCCTGAGAGTTTTCCATCTTCTCACCCAACTTCAGGACATCTATTATGTTATTCCCAACTTCAAAGGTTAGCTAGATAGAGTGGCTTTGGCAGCGGGGGTTACCATAAAGAGCCGGTTTAGGGCCGGGTCTATCTCCAATCTCGGGAGGTAATTCATCTACCAAGTCAGGAAAGCCTAAATCGCTTCATAAGTATGGTAGCAAATAATAAAGTGGGCCGGGGGGTAGCATACCTCTATACAAGAGGTGCATCACTAAGGAGGCAACGCTCAAAATCTGTCTATGAGATCTGAAGTTGTGTGATAAAGGAAGCAATGTCGGCTTTAGCTCTCTAGCGCTGCTAGTGGCATTTCTAAAGCGCTCATAAAACAAGGATTTCGCATTTGCGAACCGGAAAAGAGCGTCCTTTGATATACATTGAGCCGTATCCCCCGCTATTATTGGTGAGACCCGAGCGCCAGAAGGAGAGGACGGAAAACAGGGGGAACTATACCGAAATGGATACCGCGGGGAGATCCCACTAGGTCCAAAAGCATTCCTATATCTGACGTTCGCTGATCCTGGACCTCTGTTTGTTTTTAATACCCCACCCAAGCCAGCATTTTGGATCTAGAATTGCTTACCATCAACATAGACTTCGTCTAGTACGCTTCTAATTTTCCGCTCAAACGCACTCTCTCCAAGCACCTCGGAAGACCTGAATCCCTCCAAAGCCTTTGTGACTTTGATAATTCTGTCCACCTGATCGATATCACCACGTTTCTTTTTTGCCCGCTCATACCATTCATATATGTCATAAATAGTATGTCTCTCCTGCTCTGAGGCAAAACTTGGAGCCAATCTCCAGCGCAGTCCTAAATATTCTTCCCGGGATAAAGGCTCGAAGTCTGTGGCTCGCGAAACCGATCCCTTGATAACTCCCATTATTTCAAGAAATGCTGAATCTACCGGAATACCCCTCTTTAGCCTTGGGGACAAGTGATCCCAGTACTCGATATTAAATTTCACAAAGTCAGTTACGCGGGTGTATTTTGAATTGTCTATCTTTATGTATCTCCGCCGGATTTCCTGTTCTCTAGGGGCGACTTAGTAGGCCTACCATATCGCGACAGCTAAAGCAGAGGAGCGACAAACCTAATACTATTTTCAATGAGTCTTAACAAGCAATCAAAAGTGCATACCAGTGGGAAATCCGCATCGGTGAGTGATAAAAACTGTTTTCTCGTATTATCATCAAGATCATTTTTGGCATCATTAACCTCACTCGGCCCTTTCCTTTCGCCCAATTTGGCCTCAAGCAATCCCTCGGCATTATCTCTTAACTTCAACACCAACCTCTTTGACCTCGTGAGTAAGACCTATCATTGTTAGCGTAGTAGTCAACGTTACACCCCCAGTCCATGATCTAATCTCAGAAACCCAGCAACCACATACTTGTCTCAATGGTCCCACATTCTCCCTGCTGAATAGATATCTTCCTACCAGCTTATAAACCAAGCAGGTGGTTTTCCCGGTCCCGCTTCTCCCAAGGATGAAGGCAGGGGTTAGGAAGTGATCCACTACTGCAGCCTCCTCCCCAGATATGTCGACCGGGTATGCGACCCGTCCAGCTGTAGAGGCAATATTATCCAGTACAGTGCTAGTGAGACTATAAAACTTTGCTATTCACCGCGAATTTAGCAACCTCATGCAACAGTTCAAGTAGGGCCATTTTGATCTCTTTACCTAGCTGAGCCGAATCATCGAAATCCTCATCGCTAGTGCCATCAACCTCCATAACACCAATTTCCCCGCCATCCAAGCATACCCTCACTGGATACCTAATCTCCCGCGATCCATCCAAATCATCTCGGTCACAAGCTTCCACTCGTGCTTTCGTGTAGATTTGTTGTTCCCGATGAATCTGCACACCAATCTTGTCGAGCTATTTCATCTTAATATCCTCTTGCCTGCATCATTCAGGGACCAAACACCTACATTTTTTGGGTTTCCAACAGCCCATACTAAGCAGCGGTTACCCATCGTTAGTTCTCTACCCATAAGGCCAGTTTCATAGACATCCGAACCTTTTATAACTTGGTAACCCTCGCCAAACCTTTCATCAAAAGCGGTATCGATTTGCCATAGTATAAAATGCTGGGTTTTGTAGAAGGCTTTGAATAAAGGGATTCGATAACTCAGCGAGTTGTCCCACTTTGCCCGGTGCAGTATTTTTTTTCCAGCCCAGTCTCCGGAAGCGAGCTCGGAGAACTTTCGCCGAACGCTCTCGAAGTTATCTAACTAATATTAGCAATTCCTAAAACAAAAACAACCTTTCTTTAGTGGAACGAGTACTTTGAGCGTTCTCCGTCCCCAGATCTTCCATAGCCTGTTGAGAAAGAACAATCTTCCATGGCCCAAGAGGCTCGCCTAAGAGGTATTTGAACACATTCGACTCCATATTTAGCCCGAGAGACGAGCCCCGGACCCGCGTAGGTTCCCCCTCAAGACCGTCGTTGAGTACGCAATCAAAAGAAACGTTGGAATTGCAGAATTCACAAGGAGCAGTGCGAATAAACTTCGCCAGCTCTTGGGCGCTAGGCTTCGACCCATGCTCCTTACATTCCTTGCAGAGTTCCATAATAAATTCAGCCCATTTCTCCCTGGCCCGTGGTTCAGAGATGAGATCTTCAAAGCACCCTTTGTGAGTTTGGGCTAGCTTTTTTATGTGCCCTTCCGCAATCAAAATCCTTAATATCCCCGGGAGAGCTCCTAACCTCACACCAAACCGCCCTAATGTCCTCCTTAGACCCGATAATTTTACCACAGAGAGGACGATTCTCGCAATTGCACCCCTAGATCTCATGTCATCGAACCTCTCAGCAAGCAATGAGAGAGCAAAGGCTCTAATCATCTCCCGTAATAACGAGGCATCGTAATCATCTTGTTCGAAGTTAGGAAATTGACTTAACAGGGTGGCGAGGTTGTTTCCGTAAATTTCAATTCTTGAGAAGAAATTTGTAAAATACCCTTCTTTCAAGAGGAGGTCAAAGATCTGGTGTGGTCTGGAACTTAATGATTCGTATGCGGCTTTGGAATCCTTCGGATTGTCTGAGAATATGAAGTCAAAGAAACCCGTGCTCGAGTCCATCTCGCAGCAGAGGTATATAGCTCGGTAAAATGAATTTTAACTCAGTGGGGTGACAAGTCTTGTTTACCAGGAGAAGAGACTTAAAGACGTGCAGTTATCAGGAACGAAGGTAGTAGTGACACAGATCTCGGGCTACCTTAGTAGCGAGTCCCGTCACACGTTCGTTCAGCTAGAGCATGTAAAACCAGTGTTGCAAAGAAGGCCTCCGGTAATCGAACCCGGGAGGTTGGAAGGGGGGGGTTGAATCGGGGCGCCTGAAATGGAGATTGAAGGGGGGGGTGTTCTTTAATGTCCTAGTAAGCAAAAATAGCAGGAACTTTGGATGGGAATTTTCATTTTCAACTCAGCTGTGTGAGTCTCTATTACTCAGAAGCGGGGAAACGGGAGTACCAGTACTAGTTTATTTGCTACTTCTATTCCCTTTTGCTTCCCTTTCCTATCATTTTATTTAGATCTTTGCTTCCAACTACCTTCAAGTGTCATTTTTTACCCTTCTGCTAGAAGTGGTCCCCATAACCCCCCGGTTCGAGAGGCGCGTCCCAAGTCCTTCGGTTACCTTATGATCCACCCCCCCCCCTTCGTTGCAACATTGTGTAAACCTGGTTTTAAGGCCCCCCATTTTTTACGGATTCGTCCGAGCACTTCCTTTTGCCCAGCGGACACCGGAATATTTTCAAGCAATACGGAATTATGTCACCCACCAACGACGAAATTTCCCGCGCAATCGCCCTTAGAAACACCACTTCCGAGTTCGAGATTTTCCTCGCCCAAGCTCTCAGTGAGAGACTTGGTGGTCTACCCTGGGGTACTCCGCCGTTGATGCGGCCCCCTGCGGATACGGTACGCAGTGAGCCACGAGGGCTTGGCGGGTCAACATGATATCGTAACACTGAGGCTCCGGAATTTGTAGCTAAGCAACTCGACCTGAAGCTTGATCCTATCACTCCAATGCTTAGGAAAAATACTTTCTGGATTAAGGGTAACGTTAAGCGCCAACCCGGACAGACTGCGAAGTTAAAAGGGAGGAATATTACCAGACACCATCATTAAATTTTTGTTTTGTGACGCTACTAAGGATTGGTTCACGACTAACGTAACGTTTGTATTGCTTGTAATATCACATCAAAAAAAAAAAAAAAAAAAGATAGAACACACCGTGGACAGGCGAGAAGGTGGCTCCTTTGTAAGAGATCTGAGTTTCCATCGTCATGGTTGCGGTGGGGGGGGTTAGCGATAGCGTTAACAGTGGAACGTGGGAAATGCAGGGAATTCCATTTAAGTCAGAGCGGCAAAGTGAAAGAAATACCATATATCACCGAGTGGATTTTCACAAGAGATAGAGTAGCCACAAGGCGCAAAGTGAGCTATATCGTCTCAATGATGCGACACCGAGACCGTGCGGCAACTCCAGAGGATAATGACCGTTAGCCTTGATATGGCAAACTATTTTAACGGTCAGCCACCCGCCACAAAACACGAATAAACACACTCAAGTTGAAATTCACACCGCACTATGACCCATGGTTCAAATACAGCTCAACTTTAAACTCGAGCGAGGGGCCGATAGGGTTAGGGTTTTATAGCCTTCCTCTTATATTTCCGACGGAAACTATGTGATGAGACCGGGAGTGAGAAAGCTACAGTCAAGACAAACGGCATATCCAGGGTATGAGATATCTTTGTAGGAAAATAAGTGTCACTGTGTGAATGCCTGTGAACTGGGACGCGGGTGCTTGCTGGTGCTGCGTCTGGACAGCATGCAATACTGGTATTTGTGGTATCTCTGTTGGGTCATGTCTTCAAACAACTGTGCCCCTGCCATTGGCGTTGGGTTTGTTCCGTAGCACTTTTTAGTCCTACCCATTAAAATAGGAGTCTGAGAATAGGGTCCGTAATACTAATATGAGAACGGTTTACACACATGTGCTCCTGTGGTTTCTAGAGATGCTTGTTCCCTTGTGAGGACTGTGCTGTGTGCTGCTCCATAGTGTGCAAAAATATCTCTTGGCCGCCTACGCATAGCATGGACCGTCTGCCTGGACAGCGAGTTCACTCACCCCCCATTCCCGCAATACCTTCCGCAGGGCATATTCACTCTCGAAACTCTCCCCCCACCACCTCTCCTCCCATCCTCTCCTTGTCCCTCCAAGCTCCTCAACGAAATCCTCTCCCTCTACCAAATATTAATGTCCTTGAACGTGAACTGTGGGTGGGTGCGAAGTAAATGAAATGATCTGATCGAATGAGAGAAAAATAATAATGGTGGTTGTTCGTTCACCCAACAAAAGACATATCGGGAAAAGGGTAGAGGCACTATATATCCTAAGAGTTGCACTATCGCTGTCACAGCCCGCGAGTTTAGAAATTAGATGGAGATGTCCGGATCCGAGGTGGCTGATTGAGTTTTGCGGTAAACTTTCTAGAAAATCTCCCTCCATTTTGATGAGAATCAACTTCTATAGTATCGCTTGTTCAGCTTCGAGACATCACCAGAGTAGTTTAAGAGAAAGATTTAAACATTTTGAAAGAAAAATTGAAGGGAGAGGAATGAATCGCTTCGGTTTCAAGTTTATTCTTGATACTCGGAGTATTTGATGATCTATTTAACCTTCTTTCTTTCTTGCAGGAACCCTGTTTACTTCGTCTAATGCATGTCATCATAACACAACACTCATAGTTTTGCTGCAGTCCCCAGTTGAACATAGCAGTTTAATGGCTGCACTTGGTGTGGGAGATGCCCGCACTCTAAGGCCGCAGTAGTACGCGTACTGTACGCACCTGTGGAGTGATGCGCAAGCTATGAAAATTTTTCTCACACCTATCCTTCTTTCCCTCTTACCTTTCCTAACTTAACTCCTTTCTTCCTTCTCATAACCTTTTCTCAAGACTTTCCTTTCCATCAACTTATGGCAATCAATCATGATCTTCATCTCTGGTTAATACAAACTCTGTGTCTCTACTTAAGCTGTTCCACTCCGCTGCAGAAAACCCTCATCGCAGATCATTGCTTCAGCATCAATTATTTTCAACATTCTCCGTCATCCCCAGCCCTTATTTTTTGTTCCCTTTCTCCGGCAGCCATCCCCAATACCGACCGTCTGTGTTCACCCTCCACAGTCCTTTCCTACACTCCACAGTTCTTTAATACCCCCTGTGGTCTCTCTACAATCTCCGCCGTCCCTGCAGGGCCCCCGGACTGTTCGGAACACTGTCTGCAATTGATTTGATCTGCAATTGGGGTGATATGGTCTGAAATGGCAGGTTTGTTCAAGATATTTAGAGGAACCAAAATATTCAAATTACTAATTTGGGCATCACATATTCTGTAGGATTCATATCCCGCCATTCCGTCCCCTTTACAACACTATTCACCGGATTCGGTTGAGCTATAGTTGCCGTTCTCTACGACCGCTTCAAGCGGCGCCATCCTACCCCGACGTCCCCTGATGCCGCTGATATTTCCTCAGTCTGCTCAGAATCGACGGCTAGGAAGATTGTTGAGAATATTAAGGAGGAGCTGACTAGTGTTCGTTACGGGGCGGGGCGGGTTTTTACTCTCCGGCCCGGGTGAGATATCTCCGCTGCCATCCCCACCCCAGGTGGCTGAGAAGGGTGGGGCGGGGAATTGGGCCAGGGCCCGTGGATTTCGGGGCCCCGGAGGCCCCGTAACGAACACTAGCTGAGACTTGGGTCAGCACTTGGTGGGGGTGCGAAGTTGAAGGGGCCTCTCTGGCTCGTTTGCGAAGAGGCGGAAGAGGGAAACTCCGCTCTGGGTCGGGGTGCAGGCAGGGCGGCTAGAATATTTTTTAGTTAGGCAGAACGACAAGCCACGGCCCGGGCAGACTGTGAAGTTAAAAGGGAGGGATGTTACCAGACATTATCATTTGTTTTATGATGCCACTAAGGATTGAATCACGATTAATATAGCGTTTATATTAATATAATATCAAAAACAAACAAATTAGAATACACTGTGAACAGGCGTGAAGGCGGCTTCTTGGTAAGAGATCTGAGTTTGCATCGTCAAAGTTGGGGTGGGGGGAGGTTAGCGATAGCGTTAGCCTTGGAGCGTGGGAAACGCAGGGAATGCCATTCAAGTCGGAGCGGCAAAGTGAAAGAAATACCATATATTATTGAGTGGATTTTCACCGGAGATAGAATAGCTATAAGGCCCAAAGTTAGCTACATCCTCTCAATGATGCGACACTGAGACCGTGCGGCAACTCCATAGGATAATGACTGTAGCCTTGATATGGCGAACTACTAGTACTCGAGCATGATAAATACTTTAACGGTGTGAGCCACCCGCCACAAAACACGAATAAACACACTCAAACTGAAATTCACACCGCACTACAGTGTGACCACAAACCCTATTTCGCCGCCAGGTAGTATACACGATATAACCCATGATTCCAATACCGCTCGACTTCAAACTTAAGCGTGACCCCAACAAGGTTAAGCTTTTATAACTTCTCTTCTCTGGATAGAAGCAACCTGACGAAACTAGTTAGAAAGCTACAATTGAGAGGAAAACAGCATATCGAAGGTATGAAACATCCTTGTAGGAAAATAAGTGTCGCTTTGTGAATGCCTGTGAACTAGGACGTGGGTGCTTGCTGGTGCTGCGTCTAGACGTCATGGAATATCCGTGGTATCTCTGTTAGGTCATGTCCTCAAACACTGTCCCCGTCATTGGCGCTAGGTTTGCTCCGTAGCACTTTTTAGTCCTACCCATTAAAATAGGAGTCTGGGAATAGGTTCCGTAATACTAAGATGAGAATGGTTCGCACACACGTACTCCTATGGTTTCTGGAGATGCTTGTTCCTTTGTGGAGACTGTGCTAGGTGCTGCTCCAGAGTGTGCAAAAATGTCTCTTGGCCGCCTACGCACAGCATGGACCGTCTGCCTGGACAGCGAGTTCACTCACCCCCCATTCCTGCAATACCTTCCGCAGGGCATATTCACTCTCGAACCCCCCACCCCACCACCTCTCCTCCCATCCTCTCCCTGTCCCTCCAAGATCTTCAACAAAATCCTCTCCCCCTACTAAATACTAACGTTCCTAAACATGCACCGTGGGTGGGTGCGAAGTCAATGGAATGATCCGATCGAGTGAGAGAAAAATAATAATGGCGGTTGTTCATTCACTCTACAAAATACATATCGGGAAAGGGTAGAGGTACCTTATATCCTTAGAGTTGCACTGTTGTTGTCGCAGCCCGCGAGTTCCGAAATTGGATAGATCCGAGGTACCCAACACCCTAAATCCATGAGGCCTAGTAACTGTACCCTACCTAAGCCAATCCCGTCGAAGCAGACTTACCCGGCTATGTACTCGAGTACAGCGACTAGACAGAAGTGCTCGTAAAACATATCCCGCATCAGTCCTCTCTGCTCGCTAAAAGGACAGCTCTCGAAATTCAAGTCAACAATGAAAATCTATTTATGAGATCTAAAAAGGAAGCAATGTTAGTTTTAGCTCTCTAGCGCTACTACTGGCGTTTCTGAAGCGCTCATAAAAGAAAGATTTCGCATTTGCGAACCGGATAAGAGCATCTTTGAATATATATCGAGCGGTATCGCCTGCTGTTCATTAGTGAGACCCGAGCTCCAAGAGGAAAAGGGAGAAAAATCGAGAGAACAAAACCGAAATGGATACTCAGTGGAGATCCCACTAGGGTTAAAAGCATCCCTATAAACCAAGCAGGTAGTTTTCATAGTCTTATTACTCCCGAGAATGGAGGCTGGGGGTATAAAGCGATCCGCTACTGCGGCATCCTCCGTCGATATGTCTACCGAGTATGATATGCGAACTTTCCAGCCGCAGAAGCAATATTATCCAGGACAGTACTAGTGAGACTCTAAAGCTTTACTATTAACCGCGAATTTAGCATCCTCAGGCAACAGTTCAAGTAGGGCCATTTTGGCTTCCTTACCTAGTCGAGCTGAATCCTGGGAATCCTCATCGCTAGTGCCATCAACCTGCTACCTTAAAAGCCAATATAATTAGGAATGGCGCTAGGACGTCCAGAATCCCCCCCTCCGGATCAGGGGGGAAAACTGAGCGAGAAGACTCCCCTTCAGCTCTCACTGGCAAGGAAAAAAGAAAGGGCACCAAAAATCAGGAAATAGGCAGGTATGTTTGCACCCTAGTAGAGGGCGGTAAGTTACTGGATAATCTCTCCTATGCCTAGCTCAAAAGGGCTTAGCCACGGCCAGAATCCGCTGCTGTGAGTGGCCAGCTATGGTTGTAACCACTAATAAAGGGTCATATTAATCACCCTAGCCGGGTACTATACATCTCAACACCGAAGGCGCTTGAACAGTGCTAAAGCTGGCCTAATTACTTCACCAACGTTCTCGCCAATTCCTTGAGGATTTCCTTCTAAATATTGTGGCCTAAGAGATTGAAGTATAAGAATATTTTTCTTTATTGCTAACCTAACAGCCCCAAAGTTCCAAGAAGAAAAAAATAGGAAAACGGAAACCCGCCATCAATACATCCAATTTCTATCCCCTCCCATATCTACCATTAAACAACAATTTTTGGGATATGTGTACCGCGGGGCAGAGCGCCTCCTACGGTCCTTCACCTTCTCCAGAAATCTCGGCCCATTCAGTTTCCAAGCGGTAGTCAGAATATGTGCGGCGCTCCTGCGCTCCTCCAGTTCCCAAAAAACATTCAAAATACGTGCGGTGTTCCTACGCTCCTTCATCCTCTCCAGAAGTCTCGGTCCGTTCAGTTCACAAAAGGTAGCCAGAATACGTGCGGCATTCCTGCGTTCCTCCAACTTCCAAAAGACAATCAAAACACGTGCGGTGTTTCTGCGTTCCTTCATCTTCTCCAGAAATCTCGGTCCATTCCGCTCACAAAAGGTAGCCAGAATACGTGCGGCGTTCCTGCGTTCCTCCAACTTCCAAAAGACAATCAAAATACGTGCGGTGTTCCTACGTTCCTTCATCCTCTCCAGAAATCCCGGCCCATTCAACTTCCAAAAGGCCATCAAAATATGTGCGGCGTTGAGCTGCCTCTTGCGTTGGTCCCTACTCAACTTCCACAGATGCTTTTCTCTCTCTTCTATAGGGCGACTCTCCACCACTGAGATGCAGTTTCCTTCCAATGAAACCCCAGCAAACGAGTCGGGCAATCCTTGGTAACCCCACACAAGGCGGACTGAATCCTTCCCTTTGTACTCCTGGAATACTTTTGTTAGACGTCCTATGAGTTCGTCCCCTCGTAGCCCCCGAATGCCACTAGCATTCAATCTAGCCCAACGGAAAACCTAAGCAGAAAATAAGCGCACTGCAACTCCCGGATCCTCTCCAAGAGGAAAAGCAAACCTCTTGTGACTTGCGCCACATTTCTGCATACTCCTGTGGTCGTGGAAAAAAGGTACCCAAGTTGATGAGACACACAACGATTAAGGTGACGCTTCGCCGGGCTAAGGCAATCTCCTTGGTGCGCCTTCCCTCTATGTTTATAACCATCTCGCAGAAACTTAGACAAACTTTAACCAAGCAATGCTGGTACCGGGAGCGTTCTAGAACCGAAGGTGACCTATATTTTCCTTCCCATCTCTCGAAGTACAAGCGATGCCAAGAATCCGGAACAAGAAACTCATAAGGCCGTACCAGGAAAATCTAAACCCCTCCCGTTAGTATCAGACCCCGAATATAAATCACTTGCTTACCAAAGATAAGGCCAATTCCTCATAAAGAGAAATGACGGAGGCTGAGTAAAAATTTAGCGAGTTTTTTGCTCTCCTCATAGTACCTAGGATATTATAAATATTTTCGCACTATGTCAAAGTTAACAAAAATCAACCATAAGGTGAGTGGCTGAACCAAACATACAAATCTCCCAGGAAAATCCCCAGCTTCCGTCTCCGACATAAATTGATTGACCAAATTTATCATTTCCCAGCCATATTTAAGGCTCAGGTTCCCCCTGTTCATCACTTGATTGCGCACTTCTAGGAGGGCGGACCTCCACTGTTCCTTATAGCCTATTGGCTGTTAGAGTACAGCTCTACTACTCTGCGGAAATCTCAGTGTGCCATTCCACATACCCAGAAATAACGATGTTTGGTATTGAGCCAAAAGCGAAGACACACAAGCCCCGGTAGCCATTCGAATAGCAGAATGTATCCGGGACCGTGTTGTGTCATCCTTAACCAAAAGTGGGTATAATGCGCGATATTTCCCACCCCGAGTCATGAGCTCAGACCTAACGCCACATAGAACTTCAAGGCTCTGCTCGTACGAGGATCTGAACTCCATTTGCTCCAGAAAAACACCTCTCCAGAACCCCCAATCCCCTGCGCTGCATTAGAAACGAATATTTCTGGGTGGGATAGAGTGATAGAGTGCAAAATCTCACACTTCTTCGGTAAGGAATCTTTAGGCTGTCTATTGCCCTCCATTATTGCAGAATATTCTAAAAATATTTGGCAAAGGCGTGGCAGCCACTAGCACACTGTAAGTGAGAGGTCAGAGGGTAGAAATTCGATGCAAAGGAACCTACGTCTAGTTTTTCGAAGTAGGTTTCAGCTAAGTATATGTAAGTAAGGTATTATACAAAATCAAGATAGCTCTTCTGAGATTATTCCTACCTAGGGTCGATGAGGGTATGAATTGAGGCTTCTCTTTTTTGCTCCATATTTTTCGCAACCCTTCATCAAATGAAACAAGGGGGGGGATGATATCCCCTAAAAGTTCTCTAAATATTTTTCCTCTCAGTGGTCCAACATCTACCGGACTGAGTGGGAATTGCAGTTTAGAGCTAGCATGGAATGGAGACCACTCCAAGAGGATATATTCGCCCAACTGACGAGGCATCTCGTAAATCCCATAATAGAGCTGAGCTGAATAAGGGATCGTCCGATGTGAAGAGATCATCCTCAAATCTTTAAGTACGCGCTCAATATGATCAAGCGGAGGCCGGAGTTCATTGTTTAGATGTGCACTCTTGGTTACCTATACGTGAGTTAGAGGTGAGCACCGCATGATCTCATAGCAACATACCAGAATATCCACATAACTCGCAATCTGCATATTGCTGATTTTTCCCCAATCTATCCTAGTCCTGTGCCGGGCAGACACATCAAAGGCTCGATTAATATCCTCCCACACTTTGACAAATGAATTGATTTGTGAGCTCCCTCTTCCGGTGGCCGCTCGTAGCACCTTGTGGATTCCTCCACCGCCTCTAGTTCTAGGCCAAGGATTGGTTGCTATGTGCTCTGCTTGTAGAAATCCACACACTGTCTCCAGCTGGGCCTCCTGTTCCCGCTTCAGGCTTTTAAACAAGTGGGTTTCACTAAGCAACCGGACGGAGTCCGCGGTGAGCCCAAAACTCACCCCGACTTCGTAGGCTTCCATGTATTTCCTATTAGTACGGAGCGTTTCGAAAAGCTTACTCATCATGCCAAGTCTTGACAAAACCATTTGTTGCTCCGCTAGAGATCCGAAAAGATTGATAACCCGTTTTTCGGGCTCGCCGGGAGTCGCGTCGCTCTCTCCAAATTCCTTTAAGTAGCCGTACAGTACATATTGTTTCCGACAGCAAGGCTCAATCTCTGCCTCGAACCTATTCTCCGTTTTTAGCTAACGCCATTATACCCGAGACTCATAGAATTGGGTGGGGGAGATCTGGGAATAAAACTTTCTGATATAATTAAACATCCGTTTGAATTGTTTCCCACGAGCATACCCCGCGAGTGCCCTCTCATGTTTGTTCAGTTTGGTATAAATCTCGCTTGTTTCTAAAAATGAGCCAATATCTGCTGAGAGCCAGGCAGCATCTTCATATGCTCCATTATCGGCAAGAATTCCTATACCATAAGCCATTAAGATTAATACTCTCCTTTGGGATTCACTCACTGACTGCCCCTTTTGGATCGCCCCCTTCTTTCCGGCATTGAACTGCTTTTGCAATGCTGCGAGCATTTAGGAAAAATTCTGATGCTTTTATAAAACCAAGATTAGCCAATTCAGCAGACCCTACAGCTCTGTTGGTGATTGCGTTTTGCTCGGTAATATGCGCATTAGCCAATGCAATTCCTGAAGGATCTTCAGCATCCTCAAAGCAGCGGAGAGCCTAGAAGAGAAACAGTCAGTCCTGTTCTTTGGGAACGTAATATGTGCTAGCGAACTTTAGAGTATTTCCGGTCATCAATCATTTGATAGCCCATTTCTCTCCATTGAGAAGCGCTGATCGTCTTTCCAGTAGACAACCGCTTATGCAGCTCCGAAACCTAAGAATGTCAGAGCAGATAATCCCGCCGATAATCTAGCCTAAGTTCAGAACATACCCCTATATCTTGCTCCGTTAAAATCTCTAGTATGGGGGTAGGGTATTGGTGCGGTAGCAACAAGGTTGCTGTTCGATTGAACAGGCGTTGCACAGGGCCTAAGATACATGTATTGCTTTCCAGTATCCATAGTCTGCAGCGAGCTCTTGTCACTCCTACATATAGATGCTTTACGCCCCAGAAGGATCAGCAAATAAATTAAGTCCAAGGCAAGGAGCTGGGTGCTATCAAATCACCTTCAATTCTGAGCAGAGGACCTGCGGTGCTATGAGCATGTCGTTAACCATATAAACCATGGGTTACTCACAATATTTTCTTTTACCCAGTCCGCATGGCCCCCTTGATAAGCAGATTTATTATATCCGCTTCCTAGTCCTGCCCCCCCTTCTGTTCTGCTCCCCTTCGCTCTCCCGCCTTGTCCTGCAGGTCCTAGATGATCATCAGAAGATAAATCTTTTTGAAATTGAGAGGGGTTAGCACAGAACACAGCCCCCCCCCCTACCAAAATAAATCCTTTTTATGAAGTTAACCTTACCAGTGTGATGCCTCCGTTCGAAAAGTTCTTCCAAGATATTCAACTTATGGCTGTACGGGCTTGTGCTAAGGAAATCATAAAGGAAAACATCCTCAAACTCCATGCCCTTACTCTCAAGAATAGTTAATACCAATGAAGAGTTTCCAAGCTCAGCTTGAAGTCTGTCGCAGGTTTCCTCATCCCTCACGAGAATGACACGCGCTTCGCCATATTCATTGAACTTCCCGCTCTGGCCATCCGGCCCCTGAGGGTTTTCCAGTTTCTCACTGAACCTCAGGGCATCCATTATATTACTCCCAACTCCAAAAATTAGCTACATGTGCTGGCTCAGGTAGGGGGGGTTACCATAAAGAGCAGGTTTAGGGCCGGGTCTATCTCCAATCTCAGGAGGTAATTCATCTACCAAGTCCGGAAAGCCTAAATCACTTCATAAGTATGATAACAGACAGTAAATTTTGCTGGAGGGTAGCACACCTCGATACAGGAGGTGCATCACTAAGGAGGCAACGCTCAAAATCTGTTTATGAGATCTAAAGTTGTGTGATAAAGGAAGTAAGGTTGGCTTTAGCTCTCTAGCGCTGCTAGTGGCATTTCTAAAGCGCTCATAAAACAAGGATTTCGCATTTGCGAACCGGAAAAGAGCGTCCTTGGATATGCATTGAGCCGTATCGCCTGCTGTTCATTGGTCAGACCCAAGCTCCAAGAGGAAAGGACAGAAAATAGAGGAAAGCCGTACCGAAATGGATCCCACGGGGGGATCCCACTAGGGCCAAAAGCATTCCTATATCTGAAGTTCGCTGATCCTGGACCTCTGTTTTTTTTTTAATACCACCCAGGCCAGTATTTTGAATCTAGAATTGCTCACCATCAACATAGACTTCGTCTAGGGTGCTTCTAATCTTGCGTTCGAATGCACTATCTTCAAGTACCTCCGAAGACCTGAATCCTTCCAAAGTCTTCATGACTTTGATAATTCTGTCCACCTGATCGATATCACCACGTTTCTTTTTCGCCCGCTCATACCATTCATATATGTCATAAATAGTATTTCTCTCCCGCTCCGAGGCAAAATTTGGGGCCAATCTCCAGCGCAGTCCTAAATATTCTTCCCGAGATAAAGGCTCGAAATCTGTGGCTCCCGATACCGATCCCTTGACGACTCCCATTATTTCAAGAAATGCTAAATCCACCGGAATACCCCTCTTTAATCTTGGGGACAAGTGCCCCCAGTATTCGATGCTAAATTTCACGAAGTCGATTACGCGGGTACTTTTAGAATTGTCTATCTTTATGTATCTCTGCCGGATTTCCTGTTCTCTAATGGAGACTCTGTAAGCCTACCACACCGCAGCAGCTAAAGCAGTGGAGTAACAAACCTAATACTATTTTCAATAAGTCTTAACAGGCAATCAAAAGTGCATACCAGTGGGAAATCCGCATCGGTGAGCGATAAGAATTGTTTTCTTGTATCGTCATCAAGATCATTTTGGGCATTATTACCATCAGCTGGGCCTCTCCTTTCACCCAATTTTGCCTCTAGCAATCCCTCGGCATTATCTCTTAACTTCGACACCAACCTCTTTGACTTCGTGAGTAAGACCTATCGCTGTTAGCGTAGCCAACGTTACACCCCCACAGCATGATCTAATCTCAGAAACCCAACGACCACATACTTGTCTCAACGGTCCCACATTCTCCCTACTAAATAGATACCTCCCTACCAGCTTATAAACTAAGCACGTAGTTTTCCCAGTCCCGCTTCTCCCGAGAATGAAGGCTGGGGTTAGGAAGTGATCCACTACTGCGGCCTCCTCCCCAGATATGTCGACCGGGTATGCCACCTTTCCAGCCGTTGAAGCAATATTATCCAGGACAGTACTTGTGAGACTATAAAACTTTGCTATTAACCGCGAATTTAGCATCCTTATGCAACAGTTCAAGTAAGGCCATTTTGACTTCTTTACCTAGCTGAGCCGAATCATCGAAATCCTCATCGCTAGCGCCATCAACCCCCGTACCACCACTTTCCCCGCCATCTAAACATGCTCTCACTGGATACCTTATCTCGCGCGACCCATCCAAATCATGTCTGTCGCAAGCTTCCACTCGTGCTTTCGTATACATTTGTTGTTCCCAATGAATCTGCACACCAATCCTGTCGAACTACTTCATCTTAATACCCTCTTGCCTGCATCATCCGGTGACTAAATACCTACATCTTTAGGGCTTCCAATAGCCCATACTAAACCGCGGCCACTTGTCATTAGTCCTCCACTTATAATGTCAATTTCGTGGGGATCCAAACCTTTTATAACTTGGTAACCCTCGCCAAACCTTTCATCAAAAGCGGTATCGATTTGCCATAATATAAAATGCTCGGTTTTGTAGAACGCTTTGAATATTGGGATTCGATAGCTCAGTGAGCTGTCCCACTTTGCCCTGTGAAGTATTTTTTTTCCAGCCCAGTCTCCGGAAGCGAGCTCGGAGAACTTTTGCCGAACATTCTCGAAGTTGTCTAACTGATATTAGCAACCCCCACCAGAACACACTTTGGTTTAGTGGAACGGGCACCTTGAGCGTTCTCCGTGTTCTCCGCATTCTCCTTTTCGAGGTCCTCCATAGCCTGTTGGGAAAGAACTATCTTCCATGGCCCCAGAGGGTCACCTAAGAGGTATTTGAACACATTCGACTCCATGCCCAACCCGAATGACGAGCTCCGGGCTCGCCTAGGTCCCCCCTCCGGATCGTATTTCAGCCCGCAATCAGAAGCAATGTTAGAATTGCAGAATTCACAAGGAACAGTCCGAATGAACTTCGCCAGCTCCAGGCCGCTGGTTGCCAACTCCAGGCCGCTAGTTGTCCTAGGCCTCGACCCATGCTTCCTACATTCCTTGCAGAGATCCACAATTAATTCAACCCACTTTTCCTTGGCTTGTGGATCAGAGACGAGATCTTCAAAGCACCCTTTGTGAGTTACGGCTAGCTTTTTTATGTGTCCTTCCGCAATCAAAATCCTCAATATCCCCGGGAGAGCTCCTAGCCTCACACCAAACTGCCCTAATGTCCCCCTTGGATCCGATAATTTTACCACCGAGAGGACAATTCTCGCAACTGCGCTCCTAGATTTCCTGTCATCACACCTTTCAGCAAGTAATGAGAGAGCAAAGGCTCTAATCATCTCCCGTAATAACGAGGCATTGTAATCATCTTGTTCGAAGCCAGGAAATTGACTTAACAGGGTGGCGAGGTTATTTCCATAAACTTCTATTCTTAAGAAGAAATTTCTGAAATGCTCTTCCTTCAAGAGGAGGTCAAAGATCTGGTAAGGTTTGGACTCCAATGATTCGTATGCGGCTTTGACTTCCTTCGGAGTGTCTGAAAATATGAAGTCAAAGAAACTTGTGCTTGTGTCCATCTTGCGACAGAGGTATACAGCTCGGTAGAATGAGTTTGAACTCAATGGATGACAAGTCTGGTGGTCCAGGAAAAGAGTCTTAAAAACTTGCAGTTATCAGGAACAAAGGTACCAGGGACATAGATCTCAAGCTGCCCTGTCTGCAAGTCACGTCACACGTTGGTTGTTGGACCAAGTAAAACCTGGTTTTAAGGCCCCCCATTTTTTACGGGTTCGCGCGAGCACATCCCCTTCTGCAGCGGAGACCCGTCGAAAAGCGCTTGGTGCGGTACTCTCCATTACGGGTATCTACGGTAATGTACTAATACCGGTACCGGTATCATACTCAATATGAGAACACAGCCCCCGCAGGTGCAGCACTACGGTAGTGCAAGGAAGGCCCCAGAGCTTGGAAATGGCCGAGAAGTTCCACACACTCATAAATCCCCATACAAGTATCGTACACACACATTGATATCGGGAATCATCCAGTACTAGCAAGCTGCAATCTGAACCTAAGGCTGTCGGCCTTAAAATCGCAACCCAACCAGCCAACTAATTAGCCAGGTTTCATCCCAATCCCAGCGGTGGAGTCTGCACGAGTACTTCTTGAAGACTTTAAGTCCAGACTCCCAGATTACTGTGCTACCCTCACTCACAACAAGCCTCTCAAAAAATGAGGCTTCATCCAGGTCAAAAGTGCAGCAAATGATTGTAACCCCAGGACACTAAACAGTCGCCAATCGCTCGACGAGATCAGTCACGGTTATCTGAGCAGCAGTATGTAAATTACAGTACATGGCACCAATTTTATTGATCTATTGGAGACCTAGATTAGGACAGGTTCGCGTAACAAAAAGAATGAAGAGATAAGCAGTGGACAGTTGACACCCTCCTAGCATTTACTCCTCATACCCTGCAAGACCGCCGCCCCTTCCTTGAGGCTCTTACCTTCGGCGGAAGGAAAAATGGAGCAAGAGCTTTATTTGGTGTCACCATCTACCGTCACGGTAGCACCTCATTATCTAACAAAAACTGTCATGCGCTAGTACGTTCAAATAAGAGGCCGCTGGGGAAAAACGTGCAATTGCACCAAAATCAGAGTCCCGAAAGGTTTATTCCTGGCTATGTAGGGTTAGGATACGAGTACAGTCTACTCCGCGTCGCGAGATTCTAAAGCTACGAGTACTCGTACAGAAGGTAGGCACCACAAACAAATCTAAACCAACCAAGCAGTACAAAGACTTACCAATTCTCGCGACTTGAGGATCTCGCGATCCCGGAACAGACCGCATCCTCTACCCATATACTTTTACTCGAGTACTCTTCTGTCCCTAACCCCCCCCCCTGGGCGGCTCTCTCGGTGAAGCGTTGCATAACACAGTACCATACTTAAGCTGAACGTATTTTACCTAATTATGGGAGGTGTCATAGTTATGGGACACTTTGTCAACCCAGTATTAGGACATGTAAAATACTCATATCTCCACCAATAGAGATTTAATAGACCTGAAATTTGTAGACAATATGAACAAAGGGCTTAGCAGTGGCATTGTACAAGTGGAATAAAATTAATGTAATTTTGACTTCGTGAGTTGCTAAGAGATGTTGGGTAAAAAGAAATATGGAAAACAAGTTTAAATGAGGGTAGAGAAATGAAAATTCCAAATTCTAGGGGGTACTTGGAGGCTTCTGAAAGCCCTAGGTCAAGAGAATCCTACCCTATATTTTAAGGGAAAAATCGCTGTTATTTATTCCAAGTCGCGTGTTTGAAATATTGAAGTCAGAAACCTCCATCAAAACTGTATTTTTCTTTTATTCTCCATACAGCTGTCACACACAGTGACTAAGCAAGGCAGACTCTCACATGACTAATAGTTATTAGTCACCGGTTTGTTATCTTTCACACTATGAGATCAGTTGACTCATAGGTTTTCACATGACGACGCAATAGCGTGTCATTGGCTTATTATAATTGGTTGATAGTTTGACAGGACGCACAATTGTGGTCATGTGGTTTATGCATCTCGCACATGACTCATAGTTATGAGTCATGGGTTTCACGCATGTGACCCCGTCAGGGCACATGACTTGTTTTATGGGTTTTGATTGGTTGAGAGATAGGGCGCAGCTGACTCGGTCGAGTCAGCTGATGGATTTCTGTCACAAACGGTGACTAAGCAAGGCAGACTCTCACATGACTAATAGTTATTAGTCATCGGTTTGTTATCTTTCACACTATGAGATCAGTTGACTCATAGGTTTTCACATGACGACGCAATAGCGT
>Ga0307507_10002649_pt1 | contig 36922 bp, 47 predicted proteins | sample 7_EM_MG_FD_207223 | JGI IMG/M metagenome (GOLD analysis project Ga0307507, IMG submission 207223) | Populus trichocarpa ectomycorrhiza microbial communities from riparian zone in the Pacific Northwest, United States - 7_EM | ecosystem: Host-associated > Plants > Roots > Unclassified | place...
CAAACCCCAGCGGCCCCACTCCCCTCCCCCTCAACTCCTCCCCGAACCCCCCCTTCGCGACCGCAACCGTAACTCCACAGGTCATAATACATCTCACAAACGCCGCTGCGCTCTCCGCCGCCGCCCGCACTTTATACCTCAGCCCCAATTGTGCAAGCGAAAAGTATGGCTCTGCCACTAACTCGATGATAGTCGCGAGAGCGTAGAGACACACACTCTCACGAAAGAATGGCTGAGAAGCCGTCTCGCTAGATGCGAAGGAGCGGGCGTAGAAGAAGGACAGTGTCACGGCGAAGAGGAGTCCGAGAGGGAGGGCTAGGAGGGAGAGGTTTATGACGGTTTGGCGCTGGGCTGCCGGTGTCCCTTCGATTAGTTTGCTGCCGATCTTGGGAGATTTGGTGGAGGTAGGGGCAGTGGCGGTGGTGGCCGTCGGAGAGGAGGGCTGGCGTTGGAGCGCTGTCCGCAGTGATTCCCGGGAAAAGTAGAGAATAGATATCATGAAAAGTTCTAGCTGTACCGAAATACCGAGGAGTGAGGGAGAGAGGTACCGCAGCAGGAGTTGGTTCACAAGGAAGGTTAGTAGGCGGGAGGTCACTTGCAGTAGAATTAGGAATTTTGCACCCTCGGCGGACGCAGAGAGGAGGGATTGGTGATTCTCCTTCTCGCCCTGTGAGGGTGGTTGTTTGGGCGGTTTTGGGGACATTGTTGGGTAGGATGGAGTTTGGCAGGAGAAGAGTTGTTGAGTTGAAGGGTCTTTACCTTGTGTGCGGCTTAAAACAAGGGATTCGTCTAATGCAGAAATCACTGGTTGGTTGGTCCGTGGGCCGGGCATCTTTCTGGAACAACACGTGCATCCAATGCGACACTTCTCACGCGAGCATCCGTGACACGCCAGGCTTCTTCCTTTCCGGAGGAGGAAATTTCGGACTACCTAGCGCAGGGACCGTTTATTCGAGTTAATCCCAGCCAAGAAAGTATTACGGAAAAAAAAACAAGCAATCCACTAGTTCAATGCGAGTAGAATATACTCCCAATTGTCTGACGTTTGTAAAAACGACTGCTATTGCATATGGGCAAAAAATGGGCCGGAGCCTCAAGATTTTGGTGTTATGCAATAGCAGTCGTTTTTACAAACGTCAGACAATTGGGAGTAAGCATCTATTTCAAGCATTACGCCTGCCTGCTGCTCGATCCTTGAATGAGGAATCAACACGCCGGCCGAACGAAACATCGAATCAATCCCATTTCTACGACCGACTCTCGATTTACAAAAAATGCGGGAGAAAATAGATTAGCCACATCCAAAAAGGATGTTTGTTTCATTTTTTCATGAAATATGTCCCTAACCCAGAGCCCCCAAATAATACATCAAGTGTGCTTTTGAGTCCGCGAGAAAAAGAAAGATAGTGAAAACCCCCGCGCCCGATTAAACCTTGAAGCCACGGCTCCGACGTCTCCCACGTGCACGCTCGAATTTCCTTCCCTTCGATTCGATGTACCTGTTCCCCACCGGGTTGGTCAGCATATACCCTTCCTCCAATAATGCGCCGAAAGTACAAAGAAGGATGGGAACGTACGGCTTCTTGTGCTTGTGAGGGCCCATTCCGAAGTGCTTGACAGCCTCGCGAGCATTCTTGGGGCCTCTCAGGAGAAGAGTGTTGCTACCAGTTGGTGCTCTCAACGCAAGCTGATCAAGAGTAATGCACTCACCGCCCGCAGCCTCGATTCTAGTACGGGCAGTCGCAGTGAACCTTAGGGCCGCAACGGAAAGCTTAGGAATCTCCAAGGCACGGTTGTCATCAGTGACGGTGCCAACGACTACAACGGTCTTACCCTCCTTAGGAGAGTGGGGGTTGGCAGCATTCCTAATAATACGGGAAATCGACACGGGAGGGCGATTGATCTTGGACATGAAAAGGCGGCGAAGGACAGTCTTGTTGAATGCCGAGTCGGTACGGCCTGAGGTGTCCCTTGGTTAGTTGGGTATTCTCCAAGCAGGTGATTCCCTGGGACTCGAATTGGTGGACATACGAGACAAGAAGCGATAAAGCTTTACGAGCAGCTTAAGGTAGACATTGTCGGACTTGGGCGCCTGTTTATTACGGGGCTTCCGTTAGTACGGGTCCCTCTCATCCTCCCAACTTTTTCTCCCCTCTGCAACGAAAAAACGGACCTTGCGGTGGTGGGTTGGCCTTCTGTGGTCTAGATCGATACTGTATTTTCCCCCGTTAGAATCATCACTCGTAGAAGCTAGTTCAGGAGCAATCAAAGAGTTTATGCTTACCCCATGATAGTGGTTTGATCGACGGGTTGTTGGCGTGCTGGTTAGTTGGTGGAAAATTTCGAGATTATCAATAAAGAGTTCACTCAGGTAGAGGAGTGGATTAGGACACACAAATTAGTTGTGGGGACTGTCAGTGGACGCCTGTGGGGTAGGGTAAGCCCTTATCTGGTGAAAAGTGCCAAGATTTCAACCTCAACACCACACCCGGCGTAGCGATCCTGGCCCTACGAGCTGCTACGATTTATCATATTACCATCTAATATCACTATCACCATAAGTATTTGGAGAATCGAGTTAAATTTCGAAAATTAGCTATGAGACGAGAAAACATAAAATTTGTTCATTCAAATTCCGTTTACAAGGTGATATGGTTATACAGCACAAACTACGAGTCGATGCATCAATGGATTTTGAGAAAAAACGAAGAAAAAGTGTTACAACTATCCAAGGCCTCTCCTAACCAGACTTAAGAATAGAGTTTAATCTGGCCAATCAACTTGTGGGCCTCCAGCGCGAAATTGACGGGGGCTGCATTCAGAACTTGATATCTGACCCTCTGCTGGTCCTGAAAGACATCCATCTTCGCACGGCATCTAAAGACGTACGTTTTGCAATTCGCTTGCGAAAACGCATCAGCGAAGGCAGGTCCACCGGACTGATTGAGCTCAACAAGCTCGTCTGCGGTCATCCCCATGATCATAGTCCCAACATCATCGAAGCAACTAAACCAGGCCAAGCCAAAGGCATCACTACAGGAAATCGTCATAATATACCTAGTATGTTGTTAATGCATACGACGACAAAAAGATTCAAAAAGAATGTCAATTACCTATGCTGAGGCCTAGGGTGGGTAATGTCGCACTTCTCACACTTCCATTGCCCTTCAGAGAGCTCGGTAACCTTCTTGTTGCATTTTGGAGTTAGGCAAGCAGGGTACGAAAAATTTTCGTTTTTGATGTAGACGATTGTCGTCTTGGTAGTAAAAATATCAGCCTCTTCTCCCATGCCAAGGTTTTCATCACGGATCTGTGCTAAAGTCTTATAAGGGTCATTGGTGCGGAGAGCTGATGAACCGGCATAGTGACTTTGGAACGTTTCTCCGCGCCCCTGCCCATCGTACCAACCGCGAAGTGCGTGAGATTCATCAATGTCAGGATTGACAGTCATGTTAGAGCTATGTAGCATGCTTAGGCTTCGGCCGCCATACTCGCTGACCTTAACACCTTTGAACGCCACAATCTCATCAGGTTGGGTTTCCCAATTCTCAGCATTGTTACCCCAAATAGTAATACGGGCGGAATATCCAGACTTGTCGACCAGAGTGACATCCCGCTTCATGTATGACTTTTGAGTAGTTTTTGACTGGATTGGCGCGACATCGCCAACCTCTTTGATGACACCAATAACATCGATGATGCCGTCGTTTTGAATACTCTCCAATTCAGAAAGTTGGACAAAGTTGTATCGCGCCATGGGAAGGCCGTCATCTACGTCATTACACTAAACTATCATTAGCCAACTGAGCCCGTAATTCCCAAACATCAGCTACAAACTTTCTCAATCTCAGTAATGCGCTCGAACGCCAATTCGTAATCATTATTGATATTAGAGAACTGTTTCTTCGCAAAATTGACTTTGCAGTTCGAAACATAATAAATCTGCCCCTCTTGGAGCACCTCATAGAACGAATCCACCTGTTCGTTGAACCCGGTGGCACGAATCTCGCCACTCTCGTCTAGGAACGTGACATTAAACAACCTCCCGTCACGATTCGAATTTTGCCAGAGCTTGATCGGGGATTTGTATGTGACTCTAGCTCTGATCGTCCATTTGTTCTGGTAGGGCGAGAGACTCTCGATAGGATAGATATTTGGACGTGCAGTGCTTGGGGTCGAAGAACGTGCAGCAGTGGTGGGTTGTGCCTGTCTAGCCGGAACACCTCTCTGTTCAGCCGGAGCGGGCGCGGGTTTATTTCCATAAAACGATGTAGCAGAAGCCTTTTCATTCGGGGCCGCTCTAGCTCGATCGAGTGCTTGTGGGCGTTGGGATGCCTCTAGGGAAACAGGCTCCCCGATTTTCTCCTGCTTTCCGTAGTGGGTAAGGACCTCCAGTCCAATAACGATAAGGATCCTGTCTTAGTGTTAGAAGCTTGAAAACGTTGCCCAGGGTTGAGATGAAAGCACTTCTTGTCCTTGACCTTGTTCGCCTGATAGTTTGTTAGCCGGACAAAGCAGCCTTTCTCGATTGATCCATCCAGAACATGAGCAGTTGCCTCTGTAGATTCTGTTAGCTCAAAAGTTGGTGCTGAAGGCAAACACCAAGCACGTACGTGTAGCAAGCATGGACTGGATGAAATTTTGAGTGTCTGAGAACACAACCCGGTATCTAAGAACACACAAGGTCAGCAGAGCCCTAAAATCACGTCGAAAACAAAGAGGACTGACCGTTCCGGAGCGCCAGGTTGAGCAGCGAGAGATTTCACTTGAAGAACCTGAAGAATAGGATTTGGGAAGCTATCCGGTGTGGGAATATCCGCCTCAAAGACTCTTTGCAGGGCACCAGGGGTACAGGGATTGACTGCCATTATTTCTAAGATATTGTGATCAATGGAAAACTTTGTCGACACGCAAAAGGGAGGAAAGGTACTGGTGTTGATGGAGCAACGCGTAGAGTAGTATATGATAGCGTGTAGTCAAAGTGGTTGTGTGTGACGCATCCTCTGTCTTGGCACTTTTTTTATCAATCAACAGGTAATTATCATACCAGGTTAGGCTGCCCGCGGGGGAGCCTAGGACACCACAACCACAGCAGGAAACCCGGCTATGCCGATCTGATTTTATCGGCTACATAATATATTTTTATCCGGTCAATCCACAGAAACAGTCCTGCCCCCTCAAACTCCATCCGCCGAATTCACAATCAAACCGCCCCTAATGACACTTATCTAACCAGAGCATATGAAGGATTCCGAAAACATAGACTACATTGGTTGTTAAAGCCGTTAGTTGCATCTCTTGAAGAAGTATACATATCTGTTTAATATAATTATTAGTATAGTGGCCTTGAACAAATAATGCCTTACAATCACTTACGCAAATTTCTTCATTTCTCCGACATCAGATGCCTTGACAACCTTCTCGTCGTTGAAGAGAACCCAGACCTTGCCCTCTCCTTCAACCTCCTTTCTGATAAATGCAACGTAATGCCCGGCATGAATACTGCCTCCTTTGTGGCATACGATACTATGCAGTTCAAACTGGGCTGGCCTTTCATCTCTTCCAGGCTCTTTCTTTGGGGTGTCCGTGTCGACGCTCTCGCCCATTACTTCGTCGTCGCCCATGTCATCAGGGTGTGAAAATAGCCATTCAACCGCTCTCTCAACGTCGCCTCCAGTCTCCTTCAGAGCCTTCTTAGCTTGACCAGCTGTGAATCCCATAGCCCCCAACATTGATACCTTCTCCTCATCAGGCTCAGCGCCCGCTGGCTCCTTCGATGCAAAAGACATTGGGGCATCGATATCTGGATCATCCATATGGGCAAATAGCCAATTCATCGCTGCCTCTGGATCCTTGTTGCCAGTATGATATAGAGCCTTTTCGGCACGTATTCTTAGAAAGCCCATTGCCTCAAGTTGGCCTATAATACCCTCATCTGCTTGGAACCTAGGCTCCTCGTCCTCGGGGAGAAGCTCCTCATTAGCAGAACGAGGCTTTGCTAGGTAATCATCAAGTAGAAATGGCTCATCTCCCACAACGACCGGAACGTCGATTTTCGTAGGGACCCAATTAATGTATTCAAACCGCCTAGCATTCACTGCTAGAACTTCCGGAAGAGTCTTAAAAGCATGTCGTCTGTATATTTTAGCATCTCCACCGGAATTAAATGCGACTTTAGAACATACTTGGTAGCTTTAGCGTCTTTTCCGCAAGAAGGACAATTGAATCCCACGATCTCATCTGCTGTGAATATATCGAGACACTCCTTGATGGTAACCGGCTCGAAAACATCTTTGTTTTTGTCCTTCTCCTTGTCCCCTTCTTTCATTTCGACATCTGATGATTCAGTGGGGATTCTTCTTACGGGAACAGGAACCGATATATTGTCCTGGATATCGGTCCTATACCTAACTTTGCTGCATCCCATACATTGAAGCCTCTGCTCCAGGGCGAATCGGAAGTCCGACACAGGATCTTCCAGGTCACCAGGATGAGGAGAACGGCTGATAAGTTTGAAGAGGTGCAAAAGGAGCTCAAAAGCATCTTGTTGACGCATGGTGGAGAACTCTTCATGGCCTTTCCCGATAAGAGCTTTGAACATAGCGGGTGCAAGTCCCCTCTGATACGGAGTCTCGGGAGAATACTCGTTAGCAACCACATCGGTATCTGGGCGAGCATATCTCCCAGAAAGAAGACCATCAGCAAGCTTCCGAAGCTGTGTCTCTAAGTCATCTGCTGGGACCAATGATTCCGGCAGATCCGGCAGATTGTATCTATTTCGCCATCAGTAAAGATGTTCGGACGAACCCTCCAAGTAAGAATCACCTTTTCTGGAAACCCGGTAGGGCAAACAGGCACTGCAAAATACTAGCTAAATAGCAAGAATTCCCCAAGTTCTTCAACCCAGTGAGCCCCTTCCCGGCCAATGGCTTGAGTTCCTTCCCATCCTCACTAGTCATCGAAAACTCCCACCCCAGGTTATGCTCAATCTGCATCTCGGTAAGGGACTTCTCCGTTTTCTCACGTTCCGCAATGTTGATACCCCAATGGGCCAAGTGTGCAGCAAGCTCCGTGTCCGTCTTCTCATCGTTACATACATAGCAGTACACGTCCGCGGTACCTTCCGGCGTGATAGAGCCTAACTTGACGGATACAGGATGATGCGTGGCGTCAAAATGGGCAAGTCCGTGGGAGGACCCGCCCACACCACCAAATTGAGCACGACCGCATCCGAGATTCCCGCATTGGAGACAGAGCCAGAGGTTCTCTTGGAGATCGCAGGCCGAGCAAGTAGCAAGGTTTTGAGACTCTAGCTTCCTTGGAGCTTCCTGTTGGAGACACAATGTATGCTCGCAAGGCGTCATTTCCTGCTCCCATGCCTGAACCTCTGTCTGTCTAGAGAATGTCATAGCATTCATCACTCCGTCTACCACCTCGGGCAGCTTTATCAGAGCTGTTAGCGGTGCCGCCCCTGCAAGGACCCAGATCGGGTGAAAATGGGCTTACATTCCCAGTCGTCCTCTCAACCTCTTTTCCGCCACACATATAACATATTACAGCGGTATAGGTATCGTATTTATCGCTCTCACTCTCAGCCTCGATAGCCAACTTTGAAATCTTCTTTGGGGGTTCAGCCCGCTGAGAATATTAGCCTTAAGAAACACTAATCTAACGTTGGGACAGAGAGTTACCTCAGCTCTAGGCTTTTTAGTCCTCCTAATGTTCAAGGTGAGTGGGTGTTGGGATAGCTTATGATGAAGGAGTGCGTGGTTCCTCTCTCCAGCGCATCCTCCGTTGAAACAGCTAAGACAGACATTCAGGCCTTCTGGGTCATCCTAGAAACTGTTAGTACGGAGAAACCTTCTGATAAACGTATGAACCCACAATTCCATCAAAGCATTGAGTACAATCCTCCCGATGGACTGCCTGGCTCGCTCTTGGTGGAGTAAGGCCTATCAAGGTTAGAATTTCGTCCCTGGAGCTAGACTAGAGAACCTACGAGCCGTAGAAACGTGTTGACAGTTCATTTTGATTTCAGTTGATGAAGATGATGGAGTCGTGATGCTTAGGAGGCTAGCTATGGAATAACTCTGAGGGGATTGTGGGGCAGAGAAAGTGAGGCTTAAATGTCGCTTACGTCATAAGCCAGATAAACTCTTCGATCTTGCTGGAAGCCTACCGTATCATACCGTTAGGTAAACTAGCCACAAAAGCGCTTACGACCGTTTTATGCACAAACGAGGCCTCGGATTGGGATTTGTATTACTATCATAGCGACTACCAGAAACCCTGACAAAGGGAAGGGGGAACAGTAACGACAAAAGAAAAGTGATAACAGTGACAGAAACTCGGCTACCCAGCTAATACTTATTCAGGAACTCCAGAAATTGATCAAAAGCTTGTCTCTGAGCAGTCTTTATGTGTCCCTCAGAATAGCCCCCGTAAACAGCAAATCCTAAATCAAATCAGCAACGCCACCCCAATCCCACCTGGGTAGCATACCATGGGGGACGCCGGGGTAAACCCTCAATTCGTGATCAATATTGTTATCTTGTAGCTGTTTCCTTCCTTCGTCTCTAACTTCATCAGGGAAGAACATATCGTTTTCTAAAGGACAACACCCTTAGCTTCATATGATCTTCAAGACCAAGCAAAGTTATTGATTACCGACACAAGCCAAAGTGACTGGCTTTTTAACTCCCGCGATATCCTCCTTGCTGACCAGAAGTCCTATGTACCACGTTTTCAGCGCCTACCCATTTCCGTTCACCAGGAATCCGGGTTTCAAACCATGAGCGGCGACACCGGCAACGATCTCATCAGTAGCTGCAAGTCGCAAGACATACTTCGCTCCAAAACAATACCCTACTGCTAGTACTCCCATGGAAGCATCATAAGCTGTGTCAGCGTATGTCTCCCTAACAGCCCTCAGGACCTTCTCTATTATCGGCATAGTGTTTTCTGGAGTGTGGCGGGCAAGCCACATATCTAACACGCATCTTCTTAGCTCTCTAGCTTCACAAAGTGAAACGAAGCGAACACACCGATCATGAAACCCTTGATACCCTCCGCAGCTTTAAACTTTATCGTCTCGAGCAGATCCGCATTTTCAGTATGCGCTGTTACTGCAGCGGCATTGGGAGCCGAATCGCCTAAGGTACATCTTCAGCTTTCCTGAACTTTCAACCCCCCTCAACTGTTTCGGACGATTAGGTTTACCATTAAACCTAAGGTAATAATTAGCTTAAACCAAAGAGGCACAAGGATACAGTATGCATACAGATCAGGCATAACAACAAAATATCCCTTCTGAGCAAAATGGTCCGCTTGTATCTGATTTGTCTTCGCCATGATACCGGTTCCGCCGGTCAACAGGAGGACCAGCCTCGCGGTGCCAGAAGCCACATCCGCTGGTTTCGAAACGTAAATCTACAACCAAATAGTTAGCTCCCTCATCTCTACCTCCCTTCCATAATAAATGTCTAGACACGTACATCGACATCCGCAAGTTTAACAATTTCCTGCAATGCGAAGAAACCCTAGTCAACCAGACAAACCCAATAAACGAAAGTCAGAGGTTAGGCAGAGCATACACCAGTAGCAACCTCCGAAGTATCTGAATCAGCATTAGCCAAGCTCCACAAATGCACATCGTGCGTCATACTAACCCAGCGGATTATCATTGGTGCAGTGGTCGCTCATGCGAGGCTGCGGGGCTTCAGCCTGGGCTTCGGCCGCTGTCTCGACGGTAGGAGCCGGGGGTGCTTTTGAGGGGGCTTCATCCATCATTTTTGGGGTTCCGTTTCCCTTTGTGTGGTGAGGTACTGTGGGAAGGTATGGCTTTTGGGTTGTGAATAAGGCGGGGTTTGGCTGGCTTAGGAGCGGGATGATTAAGCTAGTGGTGGAATGATACCAGCCTGGTGTAGTCTAGGAAGTAAGAGTAAGGTGCCTCTTGAGGTAAAGTTGGTGATCGACCGGCTCGTCAAGATTCCGTTAGTTGTTTGGGGCAGGCTACCGTAGACGAACGACTGGGCAAAGTCTTACGCTCTCAGTGCCCAGCAAACAGGATCAACCCTCTAAAATACTCACGTTATATCACTCGTAACCGGGATATAGACAATGTATTACTGTACCATAGCAGAGCATCCAAGTCACTCCAGCCAAGTCTTGTGGAGCTACAATTTCTTTACTACCACAGCATCATCCCGACAGATCATCTAACAAACAGTACAAATGGGTGATCAAGATATACAACATAGCTCATATCCCACAGAGCCCAACCACAAAGCAAGACCAAACTCTTAGCCGTAATACCAAGCTATTTTATTACAATCTCATCCAGGCTATAATACTGTACATCTGAGCAGTAAAATTTAAACAAAGTATTAAAAAGGTGAGTACGAACCGACCAATACAAAACATCATTACGAAGGGGGGAAATCCTTGGGTTTCTCAAACCTACTTGGCTCATATAAGCCTGCAAGCTGTTATCCTCATGGGTATTGACTCTTGCTTCATGGTGATGTACTAGCCAACAATAAACGACCGATTTTTTTTCCCGCTCGGCGAAGACTGTTTATTGAACACGGTATCGATAGACGTACAGCTGGATAGAGTGATGGATGGTAAAAACGTAAGGAAATGTGCAATTTAAGGTAGATGTATGAATGGATCTGTGGATAGAGGCTATCGTTTTTGTTTCGTTCGACCCGACCGACGATCGACCGATTGTCCCGCTCGTTCGCTCGTTCGCTCGAACTGCCATCGGGTAAACGTAGCAAACTTAAAAACAACCAAGTTGACTAAAAACAACCGAATACCGGAACAGGAAGAAGAAAAATGACTGAGGGGGAATTTAGGAAGGAAAAAGGTTGAAGACAAAGAAAAAACACCAGGCCAACTTCCGCATCCACCGTTATCAGGGGGCGAGATGCACAACAAATTCAAACACTTTTTTGAGAGAAAACCGAAATCGATAGGGGACCAAGATATTAACTACCGAATCACTGGATGATGAAATTTTTGTTGAATTCCCGTGAAATGATTTTTGTAGCCGACCGAACAAGGAAATCAAATGAACCGATGAAAAAGTAGCGAAGACTTAGCAATTCAAGACAAAGGAGATCACCATTCAGCGGCAAGTACGCCATTCATTAGTCCGCAAGATCTGCAGTGTCAAGATCGTCGTGGAGAGGAGAATCTAAAGTGGTTAGCTACTGCCCCGTAAATTAAATATGCAGGGCATTACCTTTGCGATGGTGAGCATCGTCCCCGTTAGCTGGAAGAGGGCTTCTCTCCCTATCGTCATCGGGTCTACGGAGGTCATCATCACCCTTTCTTCCTGGGCTTCTAGATCTAGCATCACGTTCACCACGGCGCTCACTACGACGAGGAGAGTCACGGCCACGAGAAACAGAGCGTCCACGGCGAGGGGAGCCGCCACGACGAGCACCTCCACGAGGAGCGTCGCGGCCACCATCAAAGCGCCAGCTAGCAGAAGGAGGAGTGCGGGCCCACTGGAAGGAACTAAATTTAGCCCATAAAACGCGGTAAAAAATGAGACTCAGGCATACCTCAATCTTCAAGAGATCATCACGGCCAATACGACGTCCATGCATCTCGTAATAGGCATCGTCAGCATCACGTCGGCTCTCGTACTCGACGAAAGCAAACCTGGCCGTCGAGGTGCTGTCAGCCACCCACAAAAAATTAAAAAAGCGGCTTCAAATAGTCGTCCACCGGGGAAGGTGGGGGATTGGTAACCTACAATCTCGAGGAAGCGGTTCTGGGAGCTGGAATGTCACAGCGGACAAGACGTCCATACCTGTTGAATCGAAGGCCGAGAACGTTAGACTGAATCGGACAATGACGATAATGAACCACGACGACGACGAGCAGGAGAGCGACGAATATGGCAACGGTTTTAACGAATGGAGGATGAGAATGATGCAAAGGAAGGGTATAATGTGCGTATGCGCGTCTAACCTGCCGCTCGCGATGGGCGACGACGATAACGATGCTATCGGTTCGACGACGAGACGAACGAAGGGGAAGTACAGTTCGGGGTTGACAGGAGGGATATTCGAGCGGGAAGTAGCAGCAGCAGTGACAATACACGAGGGGGATAATCGATCGAACGAGAGAAAGGAGTAATTTCAAGATAACGTGTTGGACGGGTTTCAGTACCTCTCGAACTCGTAAGCAAGGTCTCTGGCGCGAGTACCAGAAGAAAACCCAGTAACGTAAAGAGTGGTGCCTCCTCTTCCAGACATCTTTGTTAATGAGTCTTTTAGTAAAGAAAAGGTTAGATCTGATGTTTGTTGTGAGTTTCGACTGTAGAAGTCCTGGTGTAGAGAAAGAAGGCAGGGGGGAGAAAAGATAAGAAGGCCGAAGAAGACAGGCCGAAGAGGTCTTCGAGGGTGGGCTGATGATGATTTAGGGCGGAGGTTATGATGGAGAAAGAAAGAGAAAGAAGAGGAAGGAGAGGCGATGGAAGTTGCAAGAGCTGGTCTCTTGGTTTCGGGCTAGGTAAAACTTGGGTGGCTGGCACCCGATGACAATGAGATTGTTTGGGGCCGCTTGTGGCTGTCATGCAACGCGACCCCGGCTCTTTCTTCCCTTCATCAAGCAAACTCCCGACAAGTTGCTCGAATCAGAACAAACAACAAAGCAACTATCTTTCGTAGATCCATAAAAATTTACCAACAAACACCATTATCATAGCACTGCAAAGTTTCCCCCAAGAACACAAAAGCCTTGCATATAAAAATCCGGTAAAATCAACCCCAAACATACCCTCTCTCTCTTTAGGAAACACAAATCGCCTCTGCTCATTCACATACTCAAGCCGACGATATCGTCACCCCAATGCAGCAAAGAACCCTCTCCTTGGTCTTTTCTCAAGCCCGTAGTCTACAGCTGGCCAGAAGTCAGATCCTTAAAGGACGGCTTCTACAGGTACACCGCCATCAAGACCTTGTAACCCTATGATACTAGAACGTTCCCCAATTATTCTACTAGCCATAAAAGAAGGAGAAGGAAGAAAAGGTTCCATCGAATTGTAACATAAAAACCGAACCCCCCCGCCCAGCATAAACCAATGCCCATGCTAGAAACAATAAAATTTATGCAACACTAGTTTCGCCGGAATTACATATCGTCCTCAAAGTCCTGCATAATCGTCTCTTCGGGTTCGTCCTCGGCCCAGCCAAAGCTGTAATCAAAGTCCATCAAATCTGGCTCTGCCATACCGGCTAAAACACTGCTTCCAGACATTTTCGCCACCTTGACCATGTGTTGGATGAATTCCCTGCTCATGCCGTACTTTTTATTGATTGTCTTCATCTGCTTGTTTAGAGTCATAATACGGCGCAGTTCAACTTGAAGGGCTGCGAGATTGCAGCTTTCGTCTGCGGGGTGATTGTGAAAGTGAACTGTTGTTTGTGATTGTTCGGGGTCTGGGTGCGAGTGCGAGAGAGAGGCACTTATTTCCTCACGTTCAATCTAATATTGTCAGTTCATCACCTACGAGGTCCTTGGTGCTTGATAGGGAAAAACAAACCATTCCTAGAATTACAGCTTCAGTACCCTCCTTTCCACCTATGTCACCACCACGACCAGTCACCTCCAAATCTTTCTTGGATATCTCCTCTGTACTTAGCGTAACATAGGTGTCTCTGAGGGCAATTATTTGCATCCGCCTAAATGCCTCAAGGCATTGAATAGCCAACCCAGTATTATTGTCCTGCCTAAAAACATCAACCAGCTGGGTAACTTCTGTACGGAGCAACTCTGGGTTTCCGGCCTTGAAGGCCGCGGCAAACGATTCATAGGGCTTGCTTAACGCTTTGTAAGCTCGGTTCGCTACTGAGGTGGTAGATCTGGGTATTGGCAATGACTAGGCGCATTAGCCTTAATTCAGCAAACAGTGTCAATGATAGCTTACCTTTCCATCAAGAAGAAGCCCAACAAGTATGTATTTCTTGTATGCATCTATTTGAATTTGTGAACACGCATTACCAGGAGCAACTATAGCCTTTAATCCTCCGTTAATTAGCATTCACAAAAATAATAACAGAGAAGAACAAACATATGTGAGATAATCCGCCGCCCTTCTCCATTCCTTGATCCCCATGTAAATCATCCCAGCATACAGAAAGTACGTCAGAACATCTTGGTATGTAATCTCCCTAACCCTTGCATTTTCAGTCACCTTGCCAGTACTGACGCAAGGAAATTCGACGAGATCAATATCAACGATAGCTGCCGCATCGCGATAGCATTTGGCCTCCAGACACAAGCGGAGGAAAAGCGGATGGAGGAAGGAAAACTTTGTTGGGTTGAACCGTAGGATCGCTTTCTTGATCGGGCGGACGGCAATGGTAGGCTAGAAACCACCCGCGTTAGCCAGGGGAGTGCAATCAAACCCACCAATACTAGAGCCAGGAACCAACTTTACCACTCTCCGTAACAAAGGAGAAAAAGGAGTCCACCAGTCGTTTAAAGATATCTTGTGCACACCGGACTTGCTTTGGATTGAAAGTCTCGAGAAATGTAATAATCTGTCTCCACGCAACTTCCATCGCACTCTTTTGGCCAAGGTCTATACGGGCAACTCTATAATATCCCACCCATTAGCAAAAACGTGTCAGCCTAAATCAGCTTTCCTAAACGCACAATACGTAGAGATACGCAAGGCTGTTGACCGAAGGATCCAACAACGCCAACACATCAGTCCCAGCATGTTGATACGCAAGTGTAGCAGCGGGAGTCCTATTCAACAACGAGAGGTGATTCTGGATCTGCTTGTGGAGTTCGGACTCTGAGATGTTTGGTGAAGACGGAAAGCCAAGAAAATAATCAATAAGCTTATCCATGACGGCCAGACCGCCAGTAATTGCTTGATGGGAATGAGAAGTTGTGAGCTGATTCTAGGCGTTGTCTCTTGCAAGTGGGTGCTCAAGAAATTTGTAGACGTGGGGCAATAAAGCTGTGAGAGGTCCTTATACAAGAGCTTTGGCTGGGCCAAGAGTAGATGAGTCATCAAACCACCCCGCGGACTCAACCCTGTCAGGAACGAGGGGCAGTTTAGCGAGTGATAAACTCCAGGGCGTTTCGGCTCCACTTTTCTTACTCGCAATTTACGCAGAAACCGCAATTCTCAACAAAAAACACAAAAGCATGGCTACGGCTGCAGCGGCTCCCGCAGAAATCGCCCGTACTTCCTCCCTAGCATCAAGAGTGCTTAAGGCAATCCCGGGCTCAGACAGGAGCGCAGCGCTCACAGTAGTCTTTGAGCATCTTCAAGCCGCCAAAGACCAGATCCTCGAAGCCAACAGGAAAGACCTCGAGGCTGCCGAAGAGCAGGCCAAGGCTGGGAAATTGAGCTTGAGTCTTATTAAGAGACTCGACCTGTGGAAGCCTGGAAAATGGGAAGACATGGTGCAAGGGATTCTAGACGTGAGGGATTTGGAAGATCCTGGTGAGCAATGATTCCTCCTTACAATCGATATTCGCAAAGGAAGAAACATTGTTCGTTAACACAAGCATGTCTTGACCACCCAGTCGGCAAAATAACCCTTGCGATAAAACTCGACCAGAACCTCGACCTGTACAGACTAACCTCTCCCATCGGTGTCCTCTTAGTAATATTCGAAGCGCGGCCAGAGGTGATAGCGAATATCACCGCCCTAGCTCTCAAAAGCGGCAACGCCGTGATCCTAAAAGGCGGTAAAGAAAGCACTCACTCCTTCGCCGCCATCGCAAACGTAATCTCCACCGCTCTCTCCACAACTTCCATTCCACCAGGGTCCGTCCAACTAGTGCTTAGCCGTGAGGACGTAAAGGCGCTGCTAGATCAGGACCAGTACATCGACCTAGTCATCCCACGTGGCGGAAATGAGCTGGTACGGTACATTAAAGACCACACCAAAATCCCAGTTATGGGACACGCGGATGGCCTCTGCACGATATATGTGCATGCAGACGCGGACGAGGCCAAAGCCGTGAAGGTTGTTCTCGACGCGAAGACGGATTACCCAGCCGCGTGTAATGCCGTTGAGACACTCCTAGTCCACCAATCCATCTCCTCCACCATTCTTCCAAAAATTGCCGCCACACTATTAGCCGCGGGGGTGTCACTTCGCTGTGATACCACGTCTAAGACAGCCATCGAGGTCTCATCGCTTCCGCCTTCTTCGAAAGCCATTATTCAGGATGCCACCGCAGCAGATTACGATACGGAGTTCTTGGAGTTAACCCTTGCTGTGAAGGTCGTGTCGTCGGTGGAGGAGGCGGTAGAGCACATCAATATTCATGGATCTGGGCACACTGACACCATTATCACGGAGGATAAGGATGTTGCGGAGAAGTTCATGGCGGGGGTAGACTCCGCGGGTGTATTCTGGAACGCAAGCACTCGCTTCGCAGACGGTTTCAGGTACGGATTCGGCACCGAAGTCGGGATCTCAACGAATAAGATACATGCCCGGGGACCTGTGGGGTTGGAAGGGTTGATGATCTACAAGTACCAGCTAAGAGGTAACGGGCAAGGTGCTGGCGAATATGGCAGTGGGAAGAAGCCCTTCTTGCATCAAAAAATAGAATATTAAAAAGGTGCTTCTTTCACGTTTTACTATGGACGTGGTGAATGGCAAAGTTCCTGCAAGTTTTTCGAGTGGTGTTAGCCTTCGAGTGAGAACCTGTGAACGGACTAGAATAATCGGTTGCTTGAACAATGTCATCGTAATAATATAGGGACCATGGACAAACTCACTAGCGACCCTGAGCTTCTTCACACTGTTCCGCAGCACTACTGTTTATGCGATATTTTGCCTATAGCATGATACAAAAATCTACTGAACACTGCCAGCAGGCTACGAGAAACTACTTATCATACTACCAACAAATTTCCCACATGGGAACCGCTCCGAACCCCCCCCCCCAATACATCCACTACCATAATATATAGCTGGGAGGCCTCCAGGTAACCCATAACCTCACGAACCATATCCGAGGGATTTCACCAAGCCTAGCAGGTATAGAAGCTCCTCTTCCATAAAACTTACTCGTATCGTGGTCCCAAACTGCACCACACCACACAACATTCCGCCAGATATCAGACTGCAGTTCTCTGCGTTTGTCGGGGGGCCCCACGGCGTTGCTCTCATCGCGGCAGTATCATAATAATGATATTGTTATAATTATAGAAGTACAGGTATCATAAAGCACAATCCTGAATGCCCGTAACTAAGCCCTAAGTTACTTTCATCAGGCCATGATATCAGATCGGGCTCTCGCTATCAGATAACCCCAAAACCCCAGCCCCCACTGCCAAGCCCGGCGATGCGCCCGTGCCACCACGCATGCAAGCCCTGCACATCTTAACCTTAACGTTCATGACATAAAAGTCGTACGATGGGGGCAGGATAAGTTACCGGTGGAATAGTAATAAGCTTAATTTGACATTTCACTACCATTCAGTATCACAGTTTTTAATTTTTCATGAGCGTGGATCCCGATGAAGGGGATTCAGGTGTTTTTTTTATTTCCCCCCATTCCTCAGCACAAGCATACCATCAAAAGAGAGTGAAGGAAAATGAAACGGAGGAAAAAAAGGAATTGGTAGGAACGGAACGTAAAGAGGCAACCCTGATGCAAGCTTTTTGAGGAGCGGAAAAATAGGAAGGAGGGCAGAGGAACCGCCTGTTAGGCTTTGGGTATTTCTGCGAGGGCGATAGGGGGAGAGTGTGAATGGGGGTGGCGGCGAAGGTTAGGAAGAATAAACACAAGAGAAACAAGAACGCCGGTCAAATATATATAACGAAAGATAATTTAGTAAAGGGAAAATCAAGAAACAGACCCCTTCATCTGGTCAGTCGGCTTTCGATTCAGCCACCTTTTCATCACTCCCTTCCATTCCACAGGTTAACCTGGCCAACTAACTCCTTCTGGAACCCAAGGGAAATTGGGGGAAATCGAGATGGCAAGGAAAAAGAGTAATCCATCAAGAGCGTTCACAAAAGGTTCTTCCCGAGGGTTGGTGGACCGCGGTTGGATTTTGTTTGATAGTCCTTTATGGCACTCTTGATTGCATCCTCGGCAAGCATACTGCAATGCAATTTGACGGGAGGCAGGCAGAGCTCCTTTGCAATTTCAGTATTCTTGATTCTGCCAGCATCCTCCAAGGACATTCCACGGACAAGCTCGGTGAGGTAACTGCTCGAGGCAATGGCAGAGCCACAGCCGAAGGTCTTGAACTTTACTTCGCTGATGGTGTTTGTATCTCTGTCGACGCGAATTTGGAGTTTCATCACATCGCCACCTATATCGTAGGAATGTTTTAGCATGCATGAAGTGGGTTAGGGTAAAGCGGGGGTCCAAAAAGCCTAAGATATCAAATGTGTGAGGGGGAAAAGATGTGAGGAATTTTACAAGCTGGTGCACCAACAAGCCCAGTACCAACGTCCATGTCGTTTTTCGGGAGGGAACCGACGTTGCGGGGATTGTTGTAATGATCTAGCAGTAAAAAGAAATGTCAATGCCAGTTGTTTTTTGGGAAGAATTTTTTGTTGGACAAAAGGAGAGAGCATATCTTTCTCATGGTAATTTCTTTTGGAGACAAGCGGAGAAGAAATCCGAGCAACAGCACGCAGGGGTGTAGCAACTCTTGGGGAAGAGATAATGCGAGCAGGAGTGGCAGTTAAGGCGACTCTCCTGAACATTTTGACGACTGTGTTTGGTGGAGATGGTTCGACGGATGCGAATTTTCGGGTGCTATAGCAAGATAAGTGTGGGGTTGGAGAGAAGTTGTGGAGGAGGAAGGGCAATTTTATGCAAGTGAGAGAGAACTGGGTAAGATGAGGGAAGAGGGTTGGTGGCGAGCCAGAATGACGGCAATCGTTGCACCAATCAAGATAAGCGTGAAAGGATTATTTGCCAAGAAAACACCATGATCGATACCGTAAATTCTTTGTAAACTCGGCCCGGCGCTATACTTCTTTAAGCAGCCACTAGTTCTCTTAGAGCCTAATCCTGTGGCAAATGCGCTTTTCTGGGGATAGAAACTACCATATAGGTAATGGCGGTTTACCTAGAATTTAAGGCATGATTTATGGCGATAAGTCCGAGATTCACTTTAGCATTTTTCCACAGTTTTATCACCAAAGCCAATTGGCATTCAAGAGCTCCTAGAGTTTAAGAGGAAAACAACCCCCCCTCTCATAGACCCCAAGGAAACCTTTTATGTAACCTGGGGTTCTGGAACTGCCCTTTATCAAATAGACTGCCTCCCTAGCCACCCGGACAGATTGTGATTGGTGGGTTTCATATGAGAAAACGGGCGGCAGTCAGTGGAGTAGCCACTGTCTGGGTGGCTAGGGAGGCTGTCTATCGCAGCAGATGCTGTCAGAATAGCTTAGTAATAAGGGGGCCAGACACTGCCGGTCAAATCATAGATTTGGGTTTTCAGGGATCTCCAATCCGCGTCTGCTCGCAACCCCTCCAGGGTCCCGCCGCAGTTGCCGGAACCGCGTCCGCGGGGTTCCCATGCACTCCCAAGTGCTGCGGGCCCTCGGAGATGCTTCTCTAGCCTGCTCTTTCTGCTATTTAGTCAGAAACGAATTGTGATAAAAGTTTACATTGTCCTTGGAGGCATTTCTGGAGATAATTATCCATAGGGGGCTCCGTTTTGAAGTCACGGGTATTGTTCTTGAAGTGCGGTGAAGGGTGCCGGTATCAGAACTTTACGGATGCGGCTGTACCAAGTACAGTACCGTACTAGGGGTAGGTAAAGTATTGGGACAAGCAGAGGCCTGTGCATATAAGTATCATACCTTAGAAGGCGTATGTTACGAATATATGGTATTATGGTACTCAAGGAATCAAAAAAGTAAGATAACTACTAATTCCAGTAATTCCACCACCACAACCTGCTTGTCTCAATATTTTCCCCCTCATCCGAGTACTTGTATCTGGCATAGGTATCTGAAAATAGGGTTATTGCTACACAATCACCCAGCCAGCGAAAAAAACCTGCTTTGCTTTTAGATACTTGCGGTTTTCAAAAGTGTCCGGATGCTTTGGCACTAAGACGTCCGAATTTACGCTTGAATTCTCCAATCTTGGCGCCAGGGATCCGGATACTTTTGAAAACCGCAAGTGCTATGCCGGATATTAATACCGTACAAGCATTAGTTCTATGGCGCTGGGCACCACTTAAAATCAGCCAGAAACCAACACAAAAACTTCGACCAGAACATCTTTAGGAAGATACTTCAATAGAAGCGGTTGGGAGACACTCCTCCCTGTGTTTCGCATTTTCAATAGGGACAGGATTCATGGTAAAATTTCGAATTCATGCGGACTAAGGTATGGTTATTTTAGCTAAGCCCCGTTCTTTTGTATGTATTATATAAGCAAAATGAAGCGCCCATAGTTCAAGTGTTGATTTCAAGTATGATACCAGGCAAAATACCGGTGCCCTGAACGCAATTTTCTTGCCCTTGAATCTCTCAGACATTACTGGCCGTGTCTCAGGGAATCAGCGGTACGCAAAACACTGCCGATAATAGTAATAAATGAGTCCGCACTGACAGGAGAGACTGAAAGGGAGGCAAGTGAGAAACGAAGGAACCTCCTGCAACCCCCCGTATTACATACCGGTACATAGGGTACCGTGCTAGTATTCTCTAACAAGAACAGTCCTTCTCCTTTCTTACTCTCCTTCAGGGTCCTTCCTTTTTTTTCCTTCGGTGCTGCTCGCTATCCCTCAGTCTTCGCCATCTTCACCATCTTTTCTATTGACCTTCCCCATCCCTTATCCTTCACCCTCACCGTATTTAGCTTTCCATAATTCTTAAACCCCGATTCATCTTTGCCCCCATCCGCAGCGTTGAAAGCCCTCGGCGTTGTGCAAATTCGTTTTCTCGGTGGTTGAATGGACCAAGAAACAGCGGCTCTTTCCTGTTCACGGTTTCCGGCTCCCCGCTTCCCATCGGAATCTTTTCAAAGTTCCTCTTTACACCGACGTTGTCATCTTCCGCAGCACCTTCGTTGCATTAGACATCTCTCTCTATCTCCTTGCATAACCCTGCTGTCCCCAGAAATTCCCTCATCATGAGTCTCAATCCCAAATCCCCCACTCCCGTCGGTGATACCCCACCACTATCAAAGGGCGCCGGTCTTGCTGCTTCAGAGGTGACATTTCCCTTCCTTTTTCTCTCCTGCATTGAAATTTCTGACTTTTCTCTTCTCTCACCCCAGCCTACCACAGCACCGACACCTTCCTCGCCTGCAATGGCTTCTTCAAAAGCTATTCCTCCACCTTCAGATTTCATGAGAGGGCTCCGTCAGTATATTAGTCAACCGGTGACCGCATCGTTCATTGCCGGAGGTATCGCCGGTGCGGTCAGCAGAACGGTCGTCAGTCCATTGGAGAGATTGAAAATTATCTTTCAAGTCCAGGGCCCTGGAAATAGCTCTTATCAAGGTGTCGGATCCGCACTGGCCAAGATGTGGAGGGAGGAGGGCTGGAGAGGCTATATGAGGTGGGTTAATTCCTTTAACCCAGCTCTTTTTTAGGTGTAACCATTACTTGCGGGCGGGCGGGATTGGATGGTTCTTATTGGGTTCGTCGCACTTGCGAAGCTTTGGGATGCTAATTGAGCCATTTAATAGAGGGAACGGGACGAATTGCATACGAATTGTTCCCTACTCGGCCGTCCAGTTCTCCAGCTATACAGTTTACAAGAAGGTAAACCTCCCTAGCCCTCGATTTCATCCAATCTTGTCAGTCTCTCTAACCCGCCACCTCAGCTTTTACTTCCCGAAGGCGGCACTGACCTCGGCACCCTTCGTCGACTCTGCGCCGGCGCCATGGCTGGTGTAACATCAGTTGGTTCGTTCCGCCCACCCTCTTCTGATACCTAAAGCTTACCTTGCACGAACATAGTTGCAACATATCCTCTCGACATCACCCGTACCCGTCTTTCTGTTCAGTCGGCTTCGTTCGCTTCCAAGGGTGCGCCGCATACCAAACTTCCAGGTATGTGGGGAACCATGAAAACGATGTATCGTACCGAAGGCGGCGCAATATCCCTCTACCGTGGGTTAGGCCCTACTCTCGCCGGTGTTGCTCCATACGTTGGGATCAATTTTGCTACCTACGAAGCTATGCGGAAGTTCATGACCCCCGAAGGGAAAGCAAACCCGACGGCCCTCGGGAAACTATGTGCGGGTGCTGTTAGTGGGGCTGTGGCCCAGAGTGTTACTTACCCCTTCGACGTGTTGAGGAGAAGGTTTCAGGTCAATACAATGAGTGGCCTTGGGTACCAATACAAGAGTATATGGGACGCAATTTCAATCATCATCCGGGCTGAAGGTATCAGGGGAATGTACAAGGGACTATTGCCAAACTTGCTGAAGGTGGCGCCGAGCATCGGCAGTAGTTTCTTGAGTTTTGAAATTGCTAGAGATCTACTTCTTACCTTAGACCCGAAGCTAAACATATGAACCAAGCACTTCTTGTCTTCTGTTTGCTAATTTCTTGATTGCATGCATGGCTTCAACAAACAAAAGTCGGCCTACAAAAAAAATACCCTCCTCCCTGTATTTACGGAGGGGCTGTGTGATAGAATCATCTTTTTTTATATATCTTTTGCTAGTTTCGACATTAAGGGTAATTTCATTTTTTTTCTTTTATTTCTATTTTCGCAGTCCTGTATGGATTTCGCTAGCCAATTCTTGCTCATTCTAGTTGCTTGGGGAGTATAGCTTTTTTTCTTCTTCGACTTTTCTGAACGGTAGAGAGGGGTAGATGGATAAACAAATGAACTGGAAGGATTACCAGTTGATTGGTCACGGTCCATCACTCTTGTTCTGTCGTTTTTGAAAGTTGTGTGTCGAAAATCTATCTACCAACGGCTGGTTTGTAGCTGTGTACATTTCGAGGGCATCCTATACCCCCAAATTATATTGCGGTATCGCGCTCTAGTCGTACCTCGCACGGCTACCCAAACTTCTACTTCTGCTGGGGATGCTAGATCTTTAGATCCCTCCCACCGATGCGGGTACTATACGTTCGTCCTACTCGCAGCGACGACATCACGAGCACCGATAATTAACCTTGGAGAGTGGATGCCTACAAGTAGTAAAATTGTAGTGGTGCCTCTCTAGGGGTGGTGCAGTGATCATGTGCTACGGTACCGTCTTATTATTTCAGGATCTGCAAGAGCCTCTCGGGGCGAGTCGAGGTGAGCCGAAGATTAGTCTATCCGATTATGAGTGAGAGATGGTGGAGGAGTCATATTAAGTATGATACCGGTTGTCATCATGTTCGGGCGAGCGCCGAAGGCTGTGGTACATACCATGGTACTGTACGAGTACAAGGCTGTCAGGACCTAGTGCATGATTCCACACTTGCAAGTACTGTACCGTACTTGTCCAGTAATTACAACGCTTCAGAGGTACTTTACCGCAGGGTGCTGGAATGACAAGTAGTCTAGCTGGCAGCAACTTGCTGTAAAGCACTTCGAAAGTGATGACTTTTGCACACGGGTTTGATACGGTATATCACGAGAAGCTTGAGTCATCTCTTGTCCTAAACCATAAACTAGGTAATTAGGGAGGGCGAGGGAGACACCTGATCGAGGGAATCGGGGAATCATCCCTTTCCCTAAGTAAGGATTGGTTGCGACCGATAAGAACGTTCCCCACCAAATCAGCTCCGCTGCGATACCGTACAAGTACTTCACACCCCTCCTCCCCTGCCGTAAACACACCCCACCATTAACTGTGCCTATTTTCCCCTCCCCCCTCTCTACTCCTTAGTTCACCCCTCATTCTTTTTGCTCCTTTTCTTCATCCCCTTCACATCTCTTAGGAGGGAAAAAAACAACAATAAAAAAAGATACAAACTGCGGAAAAGAAGGTTTTGAGGGAAAAAAGAAAAAGAAAAAAATGAAATACGCACCTTTTTCCTCGTTGATAGACCTTCCATTTTATTACTCTCTTGCGAGCCATAAAATCGATTACGATAAGCTCGACGAGTCGCCCCGGAAGGTCCTTGGCCAATACCTTTCTCACGATGGCGGGAGGATGCAGATTCATGGGAATGCCCTCACGTCCGATGAGTATGAGCCCTACCCGCATGTGGGGAAGATTTGAGTTTTGTTAACGGCTTGTTTAGGGTCGCGATAACTGCTTGTCGGGCAGAAGGCATGATCAAGAACTATAATACTATTGAGGACTTTAGGAAAGTTGAAAAGACTGTTATGATTAAGCGGTCCGCGCAGACGGTAGGTACCCTGGCTTGCCTGCGGTGCTTGGAGCTTGTGTTGTTGTTGTTGGGAGGTTTATTGACAACCTTTTAGATCTGGGATGCGATACTTGACGGTTCGATATACTCTTGCCCATCGCTCCTCTCCTCTTTCCTTATACTATCCTACGCGGATCTCAAAAAGTACAAGTTCCACCACCTCTTTGCCTTTCCCGCTTTCGCCGCTACTCCCCAGTGGACGTGCAAGACCCCGATCGAGCGACTGGACCGTCACCAAACTTCCTCTCTTGTCGAGGCGATAGGTACCTGGCGGTACAACACTGACTCGCGGCAGCACGGGTTCTTTCTGGTTAAGAGGGATGCGGGCGCTTGGAAGATTGGGAGCTTGGGCGACTTTGAACAATCCTTTTTCGATAAAGATGTGGATGAGGAGGACCGGTTTGTTGGGTTTGTGGACCCGAGCGACTATCCGGATAATCCTGGCTGGCCTTTGAGGAACTTGTTGATGCTTGTGAGGAAAAGGTGGGGGTGGAGGAAGGTTCGGGTGCTTTGTTATAGGGATACGCATCAAGGCCGATTTGAGCCTAAGAGCTTGGTTATGGAGTGCGAGCTTGAGGCTGAGGAAGGGTTGGGAGAGCTTGATCTTGATGGTAAGATTATCGCTCCAACTGCCGGTTATGGTCTAACAAGAGTAGATGAGTTGCCCAAGGTTGTCGGATGGGAGAAGAATGACGATAACAAGATTGTTCCTAAGACCGCAAATCTATCTGCTCAGATGGATCCGAAAAAGTAAGGGTGTGCGCATCGGGTTATTACATATGCTAACGTTATGTAGACAAGCGGATATTAACGTCGACTTGAACCTTAAACTCATGAAATGGCGAGTCGCGCCGGAGCTAGACCTCGATGCTATCAGGAATACGAGGTGTCTTTTGCTAGGTGCTGGTACACTTGGTGCATATGTAGCGCGCAACTTGCTCAGTTGGGGGGTGCATAAGATCACCTTTATTGATTCTGGAACGGTTTCCTTTTCAAACCCTGTTAGGCAACCGTTATATACATTCCAGGACTGCATTGGCGGAAAGACTATGAAAGCGATTAGGTCTGCGGAGGCATTGAAGGAGATTTATCCTGGTGTTGATGCCCAAGGATTTGACATGACGGTACCAATGGCTGCGCACCCATTCTCGGATGCTCAGGAAGCCGGTGTCAAGCAAGACTATTTGAAGCTCAGGAGGTTGTTTGACGAGCACGATGTTATATTCTTGCTCATGGACACAAGAGAGAGTAGATGGCTGCCAACAGTTATGGGAAAGAGCATGGGAAAGCTTGTTATGAATGCTGCCTTGGGATTCGACAGCTATGTCGTTATGCGGCATGGGGTGAAACCCTCCGATGCTCAGAAGGGAGGAGAAGAGCTTGGATGTTATTACTGTAGCGATGTGGTTGCTCCAGGAGATGTTAGTTATATGCTACTGCACCTTTTCTCTGGCGAAATACTAATATCTTGATAGAGCTTAGCCGACAGAACACTTGACCAACAGTGCACTGTCACTCGACCGGGTGTAGCACCTATCGCTAGTGCACTGCTAGTAGAAACGCTAGTATCAGTCCTCCAACATCCTCTCGGTGCCGCTGCCCCAGCGCCGAATAACGACAAGGCCGACCGAAGTCCATCAAATCACCCGTTGGGTCTGATACCCCACCAAATGAGAGGCTTCTTATCCTCGTTCCACAACATAATGGTTAAGGGCCCTGCGTACGACTGCTGTTCCGCATGTTCTCCTGCTATCATTAAGGAATATAGGGACGGGGGATGGGACTTCGTTAAGAAGGCACTCAATCAGAAGGGGTATGTAGAAGAAGTAAGTGGACTGCTAGAGGTGCAGAGACGAGCGGATGAGGTGGAGATGGATGATAGTGATGATGATGGTGATGGGATTTAGTTTTTTTCCCTATCTTTTTCTAACACTTTCCCTTTCTTTTCCACTTTTTTGCAATACTGTACCCTCTTCTTCTCTTTTTGTTCGGGTGATACCGGTTATGGTTTGTGTAATAGGATGGATGGGATAGGGTGCGCGAATCGTACGTTTAATACGAGTCTATGTGCTTTATCTTTGTTGCTTTTGTTCTCATTCTTGATAAGCTGTCGCAATACTTGCTTGTACTATGGTATCAGACCCTCGTCTGCGTGCAACACTCGATATGTAGGCTAGGGATGGTGCTGGACGGTGAACTGGTGACGAGTGAAAATGGGATGATGAAACAAGCTGCATTATTTGCTTCGCTTTACTTTGCTCCACTTGCGAGTGTGCCGCTGTCATTTACTCGCCGCCTAGAATCTATATCCTACTGCTACTATGCATTGTACTTGTAGGACAGCTAATAATACCCACGGGATACTTCCCCAACCAAACCCTCCAACCCCCTCCGGACTGCACTCCTGTGACAGTAACACGTCTTCCCTACAGATCCGCCGCTCATCTCGGGCTGTCTATTGCACAGGCACCATAAAGCCATTAGCTTATCCCCCAGCCCTCTCGCTCTTTCACCCTCTCACTCTCTCTGTTCTCCACCTATCATCGTACTCGCGCAATCCAGCTGAAGCGCCTATCACCAACAGCGAGCCAGCAAAAATTCCTTAAACAGCTGACATCATCACGCGTCCCGTAACAACCCACCCACCCATCCACACACACCAATTCATCCAGCCAATCCTTACGAGCGCAGCGCTGTAAAGTAACCAGGATCTCTTAAGCTCTGGGGCCCACCAACGAGCGAACGAAAGAATTTACCGGTGGTCTCGACTCGACATTCCCAGTGCCCTGCAGATCGACAGTACGGGTGCACTTTTCCTCACATACCAGAACATATCGAGCCTAGCAAACACACTCTTACTGGATACCGGAATCGGGGGGAGGGAAGTGTCTTTCTCGCTTCGCTTCGGGTGGGAACACGTGTGTGTGTGTGTGTTAGTCAAGCTTATCAGAACGTTTTTGGAAGAAAAAGGAACACGTCGGGGGTATTTTTATTATTTCTTATTTTCCCCGATAAGTTACTCGTATCCTCGCACACACGCCTTCACTTTTAATAGTATTTTGAGGTTTGAAGGGAGGAAAGGAGGGGAAAGAAAGGAAGCAAGCAAGGGAGAGAGAAAGGGAGAAGTAAAGGAAATTCGAGACGCACGGGGTCTAGAATAGCAACATACGGCGGCACCAGGCATCAGGCACCACCGTTCTCATAATTTTCATAATATTAAGCTCATTGAGTTCTGTCCCGTCTTGGCAAAGAAGGGAAGCTTTTCAGGTGTGTTTTGCTTTTTTTCGTCTCTCACCCTCTTTCTGGGGTCTTGATGGTCATTTCCAACCCTTCCCAGCTCAGCTCCGGAAAGGGCTAAACCGGCACCCTTTTCTCCATTTCCCTTTCCAATCTTACTCTTGCTCACTCTTTCATTACCACTCCGCTACCTTCCTACAAATTACCAAAATAATAATAATTTATCTACACAATCGTTTTTTCTTTCTTATTCTCTATTTTTTCCGAGTTGTTTTAGAAGCTTTTTTTTTTTTTTTGGCTGCGGTATGCTTTTGGGATCTAACACTTAATTCATATTTTTTAGTTTGTCGTCACTGCGGCTCTGGGTTACTGGGGTAAAGGGTGAGGGAGAAGAAACTCGAGAAGAAGGGGGGAAGTGAAGGAAGGAAGGAAGGAAGGAAGGAAGGAGGGAAGGAGTAACAACCCAATGGATAACCTCCGCGAAATATTAGTCTCAGAAATTACCGGTTTAAAAAGTTTACTACGCCTGAACGCCGATGGAGTTGGTGATGATGACGATCTCGTCGCGCAGTTGACAAGGTATGGAACTTTTATGATTATTCACCCTTATTGAAGATTGCATAGGTTAATGGAGTTGATAGGACACGCATATCCCTTGAGAAGTTCTCTACGGAACTTCTGGGCTCGACCCGGAGCACAGATGTTATTACGCCGGACACACTCCCTTCCAGCGTTGCCTCCTCGCCGACTCGCTCAGTCTCGAGTTTGAATTCGAATCGGAGCAGTACTACTACTGCAGCTTCACTCGATGGCTGTACACCCTCTGGAGGAGTAAATGGAGGATCAGAGGAAGACGACGCTTTCCTCCGGCTAAGCTCACTGCTAGCAGGCTTGCAAGCACAAGCCGAAGCAGCTGTATCATCCGGGTTTTCAACAAGTGCTCCGACAACGCCTCTAGTCCGCACGTTCGTGGACTCGGATTCTAATAGCTCCGCAGACGAGGATGCTGCTATCTCCCCAGGAATATTAGGGAGCAGCGGGGAAGTTAGGCAGAAATGCGAACTAACAAGGACCCTCTCCCTTCCACACCCCTTCCTAGCACCGGCGCCGCGGAGGCTCCGGAAAGCCGCAACCCTCGGGGTCTCGCTTCGTGAGGAGTGTGTTTCTGACGCAAACGGTGGTAGCGATCGGGGTAACCCGACTGTAAACATAACTTCAGCACCGGATTCTCCTCCATGGAGTGGAGCCGGAGAAGATACGGGCTTCCCGCCGACACCCCCTCCTTCCTTGCGCCGCAGGGGTAAGTCTGGAAGCCGCCATAGACCTACACTCTCGGATGTATTCGATGTTCCGAGTCCGACGCCCACCACCCCGGATCGGAGAAATTCCTTATTACCGGAGGGGTTGGAGATCGAGGGACTTTTGACCGAGTTCTTGGAAGCTAGGGAGAAAGTTGAGATGGGATTTCGATGGGTCTGGGTATATTTGCTTGGCGGGGGGATTGTGTGGGCTCTTCTGGGGTGGTTATTGAGTTGGGGGTGTGTGGAGTGCGCGGTTAGTTGTGAGATGGGGAGGTGACGTTGGTTCGGTTTAGTTTGATATTCAGCACGGGGAGAGGTGGTTGTATCGAGATGCCGAGTGATGGATATGCGTCTACGGACCGATCGATGGAATGGGTACACGGCAGGTGTATAATCTTTATTCGCTATTTACTTTTTTTTCTTTCCCCACCCTTTGCTTACACTTACGGAGGGCTATCTAGCCATTTTCTTTTTTTCTTTTTCTACCTTTCTTCATCTTGGACTTTGTTTCGGGTTTGGTCTTTTTTTCCGCTTCAGATTCCCACACTTCACTCTTTCGAGAAACCTCAACTTGAGGACATTCGTCATACATATTTTTTCCTAGTGTTTTTATTTCTTCTGACTATGCCCGGTTTTGTAAAAAGGAAAAGGTACCCTTTCACTTCGTATGATCCCATCGAAGATTCAATGCCCAGGCTGGTGTTTTCTTTTTTTTCCTTTTTTTTTTTCCTTATTGTTGGCCGCATTGTAGATGGGTTTGCGTTTTTGTGTTTTTTTTGCAACTGGGAAGGAAGGAGGGAGGGAAGGGAGGACGGATGGATGGACAGATGGATGGAAGGTAGTATCATACCATATCATATCAGAGTTCTTCTCTTGGATTGGATTGAATTGAATTGGTATCATATCCTCTTGCGTTTATTCTCAAGTATGCGGGAATGGCCCTGATCGATCCCCTGATTTGGTTTTTGGCCGGAGGGGCGAGTGATTGTGTTGTGTTGTAGGTTCTGTGCTGGCTGTCTTTGAGAGCACATGTACTACATCAGTCATACCAACTGGGCATTCACAAAGACTCTTTTCTCCAACAACAAATACTCTCCAGACCGCGACCCCGACCCCGACTACAGTCACACATTTACAGACGGACGCGCAGATGGTGAAGTATGTACGCTAAGTGCGATGACGCACCAGTATGGATTAATGCTGCCTGTGGTTAGTCCTATTCCTCCTTCCCACCTGCCCAACGAAACGACAGAGCAGGGGTGATCATGACGCTGGCGGGCTAGTTTGGGCGCGCCATGGATTAGCGGAGGAGGAGGTTGTAATAATTATGTAGGGGATTAAATGATTTCTCACTCTTTATTTTTTATTTTCATTTTATTTCCTGAATGTGACGGAGCGTGATGAGATGTTGGAGATGTTGTCGATATTGTAAGAAGAATTGAAATTTAGACTTAGTGCACTTCTACAAGTATGATATTGTGGTATCATAGAAATCGAACTGAACTTAAAGGCTCGAGTGAGCATGTGTGATTCTTGGGTTTTTGTTGCGGTACTGTACTGGACTCGTGTTCGGCGGTGTCTGCTATACGTGCGCGATTTGTATAGTGGTCTGGTGCTGATTATTTCTTGTGTGGCTCGCTCGATTTATTGTCGGACGGTCTATTAAGTTAGGTGTGGAAGGAGGAATAGTATTATAAATTCTGCCTTATATAGGCGGGGGGGGGGGTCTCAAGACCTTGGCTTCGTTCAGTGAAGCTGTAGCGCAAGGTTAGATATATGATACTACGAGGTGGTAGGTTTGACCCTAGAGCAAGGTCTGCGACCCGCGGGGTAGTAAAAGGGAAAGAAAGAAAGAAAGAAAAAAGGAAAGGAAAGAGTGAGAATTGTTTTACCATTTACTATCGAATGGCGCTTTTATAATCTATTGCTGTGAAATCTCATGGTATTTTTGGGAAAAAAAATGTAGAGTGGGAATACTAACTGATAAGTTATGATAATTTGGCTAGCATAATGGAGAGATATTGGTATAAGACGCATTAAATACATACACCCGCGAATCTCGACCTCTTCTGGAGGTTGTCGGGGGATATAATATCTTGGTGTTTGCGTTGCTCGGCATATGTGTAGACGTTAGCGGTTTTGATTTACCGATCTGGAGGATACCGCCGACTACTTCGTAATTACTTGAAATCCTTCCTAGCATACTACTGGGGGTCGTGCTTTCTGCTTTCCATTCGGGTATCATAGTCTAATGCGGTTGTATTTATTGTGGGGGGGACAAAAAATAACCGCGGTTCAGCGATCGATGGCAACGCACTCCTCCTCCTCCTCATCACCCCATCCCGCACTTCCTACTACACTACCTAAACAAAATTCCTCTAGATCAACCAAAACTAAACCATCCTGCCTAATTTTTTTCTTTTCTTTTTTCAATAAACTATGTCTCCAATTCTTCGCAGTCATGCCAAAAAACCTATTCCCTCCAAGCACCTCTCTGAGTTTACCAGGGGGAGAATCCTTGGGTTACATGAGCCTCAAATGGGATCTGAGCAAATATCCCACTACCTCAACATCCCTCCCACCACTGTCAGAAACACAATTGCAAAGGGATATCAAGAGGGCAAGGAGAGTGAGGGTAGAGGAAGACATCCTAAGACTACCAAGTTGCAGGATGAAGCCATGGTTGAGGAAGCTCTCAAAAATCGCCATACTACCTATTTTGAGATTGCTAAAAAGGTTGCACCCAATGTGTCTACCAAGACAGTGAAGAGAAGAATTGCACAAAAGCGTCTTAAAAAGTGGGTGGCACAAGAGAGAGTCCATTTGGATGAAGATCTGGCCCAGGAGAGGTTGGAATGGGCATTAGCCCATAGGCATTGGACAAGGCAGATGTGGAGAAGGAAGGCAATGTGGGGGGGTGAGGTATCTGTGGGGATGGGTGGAGGAAAGAGGAGAAAATGGGTATTTAGATACCCAGATGAGAAGTGGAATAAGGATTGTGTTGAACCTGCTGCTATGGGAGGGGAGAGAGGGATTAGCCAGATGATGACTGGTTTTTTTTATGGTGAAACTCATGGTCTTTTTTTACCTGTTTTTCCTGATCCTTCCTCTGCTAGGGGTGGAGTTACTGGAAAGTCACTTATTGATGTCTATGATCATTATGACTTCCTAGGGATATTGGAGGACATCAGGGAAATGGTTGGAGAAGAAGAAGAGGTATTTTTTATCATTGACAATGCTAAAACTCACTTGCCTTTTAGGAGATGGCTCAGAAGGCAGGGAATTGCTCTTATGGAAATTCCTGCCTATTCACCAGATCTCAATCCAATTAAAAATGTTTGGTTTCTGGTGAAAGATAAGCTTCATAAGCACTATCCTGAGCTGTATCTTATGAGGGGTGATGTCAATGTGGTGGAGAAGGCAATAGAGGAGGCAATCACTGATTGTTGGGAACTTCTGGACCCAAAGGTTTTTGATACTTTGGCAGGGTTAATGGTGGATAGAATAAATGCAATTATTATGGCTGATGGATGGTATACCAAATATTAATTTCTACTATGTATTTACTTTTTTAAATTTTTTTTTGGGGGATTTCATCATAGTGGGGTTGATGGGGGAGGCCGTTGTCATTGCCGAAGATTTTCGCCCGTTGATACCGGGGTTATTTTTGTCCCCCGACAATATGATACTCGTACTAGCCTATCTTCCGAGGGATGCTATAGAAGTGCCCAAGCATCTCTCACCTATATAACACAACCTTCTTCTGGGGAATTGCGCTTAGCTTTTAGGATGGTCGCGACGCGTAATGGTGCCACAGGGTGGTTAGCGGGGGGGGGGCAGTGACACGAGTGATTTGTTGTGATAACTGGTTACAACTCCCTGTAGACATGTTGGGTCTCTGCTTGAGGTTTGCCAGTTGCCAGTATGGTTCCCTTTTCAGAAATTGCGTAACGTCGTTTGAGGGGAGTCTAGAGGTTTGTGGTTGGAAAGGAATTGTGTCTTAATTGTTTCCTGCTCCGAGGGTTAAGACTCGCACGGTACGAGTCTGTAAGACGATTGATAGGTTACCTGGCTGGTTAGCAGTGAATGGTCCATCTTATTATGCATTGGTTGTGATATATTATAGGAGTAGATACATCCTCGGAGGAAGAAATTATATACAATGATCGTTTATTCACAAAAACGGTTTCTTTGTGTTTAAAGGAATAATTACGGCCGGAATATTAGTAGGAAAAAAAAAGGTATGCTTTGCTGAGAGTAAGACATGATTTGAGCATCCACAAAACAATGATAAGTGTATAAGATAAGAGTGCTGCAATATTTCTGACTTAGAGTAACTCGTACTCGTTCAGGCATTGTGCCCGATTTTGGAATGGGGCGTTACGGGAGTTGGGTTGGAACCTAGCATACAGCGAACTGAGGAGTGCGGACAAGATGATCAAAATGGGTTCTATGACAGGAGCGACATCAACTTTGGTTTTTTTTTTTTGAAGAAGAAACGGGGTCACTGCGGAGTGTATGGTGCCTTGCTCCTAAGTTAGGTTATCCTGCTCTTTTTCCTCTTCCTCCCCACTTACTGGCGGGGTCTATGATACCCCTGTGATAAAAGAAAACAAAGGGGAATCATTATTAGATAGAATGTTATGAGGTGGTGCTAAAACATGGCCATTCCCTGTCTATACCAAGGATCTGATTATTTTATTTGCTACTATAATATTATTATTAGATTGAATTTCCAACTCTTATTCTTAGAAGGTGCTGGAATAACCTTTAGTAAGTGAATGAGTGAGTGAGTGGTTGTGATTGTTTGATTGTATTCTTGTGGAAGCTGGTAGGTTCTATGCCGGGCAGTGGGAGGAAGATATGAGTCGTCATGTCCTATCACTCACTCGTATATCTAGTAGGTTGGGTGTTTGGAAAAGTGTTTTCTTCCTTTCTACAAGGACAGATATCTTGCGGGCTCTGATCGCACATTCACACACACGCACCTAAGCCGAATACTATTCCTCATCCGTAAGCATGGAAGGAAGAAATATGGAGGTGGCAAAGTATCCAGACCATAGACGAGACGCAGTTGGACCAGAGGCGCCTCCTGAACAGCCACAGATACTGCTCCCTCCCTTCCAACCAGCCCCGCCACCGCCGCCCTTTCACCCAGGCCAATGGTGGTTCTCCAACAAAATTCACACCCGCCTAACTCCCCTACAACACTCTCTCCTATCCACCCGCCCATCTCATTTCCCGCCCTCCCCTCATCCAAACAAATGCCGCAAGCTCCGCCCTTGGCTAATCCTCTCCCTCCTACCTAACAACAAAGCACTAGTGATCTGCTCAACGACACGGGAGAACAGGGGCTCCACGGGCCTGACCTCGGCGCAAGCTCGCTCGTTCCTGCCGATCGCTCCCACGCCGGAGTTTTGCGGCCGGAGGCAGGTGCGTGTGGTGCTGGATGAGCGGAGGGTGTTTGTTGGCAGGAGTTTGGTGTTTTTGGAGGTTGTGAAGGTAGTTTGTGTAGGTGTTTTGGGAGAGTTTATTGGTTCGGTGGGGATTGAAGGGGAGGAGGCGAGGGAGGGTTTAGAGAGGGTTTTGGAGGGGAGGAGGGAGTGTGAGTTCTCTCTTCTCTCTTTTCTTCTGTTGTTTTTGTTCTTTTCGGGAGATAGGGCTGAGTTTTCCTTTTTCCTTTTTCGGAGGGGGGATTAGGGGTTGAAAGAAGCGGTGGTGACGTTGATGGGGGGTATAGTGGTAGGTGTGGTGGGGGTGAGAGGAGGAGGGATAGAGCGAAAGGTAGAGGTAGAGGGAGCTGGAGAGGTGGTGGTGGTATGGGTAGTGCGGATGGGTGGAGCGGCGCCTACACCGACGGGGCGTGCCAACGTCCCAGGCTGTTGCACGCCGTCCCGGCAGAATCTAGGCTCCCGAGTGAGGGAGTATGATTCCGATATCTTGATGCCCGTGCTGAAGACGCAATATCTTTCTTACTATGGTGCCACCGTACTTTGGACATCTTCAGTTTATTTATTCTTTTGTGTTTTTTTGAGGGGACTTGCTTGGTTGATTGCGGGGTAGAGTGCTAGTGCGTGCGATTAGCTTGGACAAACAAATGCAGGGCTTGGTGGTATTGTGGGAGTTGTGTTCTGAGCTAGCAAGTTAACAGTTAACTAACTAAACTAATACTAATTAAGTTAACACTCACTACTGAAATTTTCGACTGTAAAAGCTGTGAAAAATCACACCACTTCCATGTTCCCCCTCCCCCATATGTGGTCATTGCACGGGACTGGGGCTTGCTCTTTGCCTCCTAGCGGTATGGTAACTCGGGGAAACAGGATTCCAAAAGAAGGAAAAATAGGCCGACTCTGTGATACCAGGAATTATAATATAGAGAAGGTAATCCTATAATCAAAAAAGTGGGTTTTCATCTTTAGGAGTGCTCGTAGTTTAATATGCCTGATCTTTTTTTTGGATGGGCATTCTTGGTAGGGATCTGACGGTGCTGAATTACAGCTCACTCCACCTTCCCTAGCTTCCCCTCTCTGTTCGAATGCCGTTAGTAGGGATACGGAAGCCGAATCGACTAGGAGTATTGAAAAGGATGTTTCCGGGTCTCTGTCCCTAAGCTCGCACAGGATACTTATCACCCACACGAACAAACTAGATCTTCGAAAGTACTCTAATGAGTAAGAGTTCGTCTCCTTTTGTCCCAACGTATGAGAAGGTAAAAGATTATTTCTCCCAGTAGGGTTCAAGTATTTTTGTAAGCGAAAATGGAGAGTAGATGTTCACAATCGAAATAGTCAGGTTGGTAGAAGTTCGCAAAAGATCGCACAAGGAAGGAAGACCAAAAAAAGAAAGAAAGCAAATCAGTTCTCGGCCTTCTCACATAGAAGGATGTCGACACCGTTGATCTGCCGGTGGTGTTCTGTCACTCAATTGATGGTGATGTTTTCTGGGCGTCCCTCTCCGCCTCTTATATGCTGATGAGGTAGGTGGAAAAAAACAGTTTCGTGAAAACTTTTCACCCCGAGCGCTCCTCGAAATAGTCACTTCCACAGCCCCTAGCTAATACTAACTATGATACAGCTCCCTATAAACATCCGGGTATGAACCACAAAACATCTAAACCTAATTTCACCCCCACAGTGCCTAAGGCTTCCTGGGTAACTTGTTCGGAAATGGCTTTGGCTGAGACGTCCTAGCAATGCTCCCTGATTGCCTAGGCACGCGGTAGTGCCGTTCCATTTTTTTGTTCCCCAACCTTAAGCCACTGGCTTCATCAATTGGGACTTTGGAGGCCTTGACCCCACCTACTTGGGCATCTTTAGATGCATAGAGGGATGCAAGTTAGAAGCTGTGCCATAGGGGTTTCTGTTACGATTCATGGGTCGGATGGCACGGTAAGGAATTCCTACAGCTAGGCCAGGACTATTGAACGAAAGTTGAAAATGACAAGAAGTTATCCCCCGAGATCTTCAACCTTGGTGATAATGAGAAGTAACCAGAAAATCCCGGCCGTGAACCATTCTATCCCCTTAGATATCCATTGGTCCTTCTACGAACACGGTCCTAGGATTCTTCCCTCTCTTGATGTGCTAGGACCCTGCCTCCTTCTTCAACATCTCTTTCACTCCAAGTATCCGCTTCGATACGTTCACTTGGTGATTAGACTGCTTTTATATAACGGTGAAAATTCGGGCACCTAAATAGAGTTTGTCTCGCTAATGCCGATTTCCTTACATGAGCCTAAACCTATATGAAAGATAATCTCTAGCATTCAGAATTTATAGCCGCTTTTCCTCCCCAAATCAAAGGAAGCGAATCAACTTTTTTTTAAAAAAATATTGTTTTTTGTTCTGCTACCCCGCCGATCGCAGACCCTACCCTTGCGGGTATGGCCTAGAGTCGGATTCTACCACCTCGCAGCAGTGTCTGATTTGCGCTACAGCCTTACTAAGGCTTAAGGTCTTCAGTCTCCCAGTTCCTGTAGGGCAGGTATCCTTTGTTGTCCGCCTAACCCTACGTGACGGATGGTTCGATAATAACTCATTTTGAGAGGAATCGAACTCCTGGGCTCCTG
>Ga0307507_10002650_pt1 | contig 36909 bp, 8 predicted proteins | sample 7_EM_MG_FD_207223 | JGI IMG/M metagenome (GOLD analysis project Ga0307507, IMG submission 207223) | Populus trichocarpa ectomycorrhiza microbial communities from riparian zone in the Pacific Northwest, United States - 7_EM | ecosystem: Host-associated > Plants > Roots > Unclassified | place...
TTATTTAGGCGTGTCTTAATATACTTTATAATATTAGAGTTGCGTTTACTTTACGCCCTTTATATTACAGCGGCTTTAATATATAGTTATAGGGGGGGAATATTGGCTTCCTTCTTAAGCAGTGCTATAGCCATTCGCTTATACCTGCCTATTATACTCTAAAGGCAGGCTGTTTAGATCTTTTAGAGTAGTTTAAGAAGTAATTTAGGGGGGCCCTTCTTGGTTTTTCCAATGGCCCAAATACTAGATTTATATGTTATAGTTAGCCAGACAACTACTATGTATAGTAGGCGTAACCTCTAGAAGTATGGACCCTATATAGAATTAACAATCCTAGATAATATAATGTACTATACTTAGCCCTTACGGGCCACTTATACTATATATACGCTCTACTAGAGCTTACTATCTACCTATACTCCTAATACCCTTAGGCTCTAAACTAGTTAACCCCTAAAGCCTTAGATATAGATTATATACTAAAGATCTATAGATTGGTTGCGTTTTTTTATAAAATGGATTAGCTAGTATTTCTCTAGTAAGAATTAGACTCTATATTATCTTGCCTATTCTATATAGGTGTTATAAGCTTTCTCTAGTGTTCTGCAGTTCTCTGCGGCTATTAGCCCGTATATAATTAGGTTTATATTATTAATAAAGCCTATCCCCTAGGTCGCCCCTTCCTTAAAGGTGTTAAGTAAGTTACTTATAAAGAAAAGGAAGAGTATAGGCAAAAGAGGTAATTTTTGTGATATACCTATTGCAACTGCAATAGGGGGGCTTTAGTATCCACTAAAGACTAGTAATATCTCTTTCTAGCCTATAAACCCTTAAATAAATTATATAATCTATTCTAGGAAGCCCTTTGCCCTAAGGATATATAGGAGGCGCTTATAGGGTATATTATTATAGGCACTACTAATATCTAGGCTAAGTATTAATACTATAAAGTCCTTACGCATAGCCTATGCAGTTTTAATAGTAGCAGCGAGTAGTATAAGTGCTAATAGTATTAAGCAATTCTTTCTTGCCCCTATTTAGCTTTATAGTAGTAGGGTGTGTTCCTCTACTATATCTGCTATATAGTCCGCTATAACCTTTTCTAAGATCTTGCTTAGGGTATTTTTTAAGGCAATAGGGCAATAGCTTCCTAGGATTAAGTAGTCTACTTTGCCTTCTTTTTATAAGATAACTGTTATTATAGATCTTCTAAGTTACGGGTAGTAGCCTATTATAAAGTATACTCTGGCTATATCTGCAAGCTAAGGTGCTATAAGTAGACTATAGGTTTTTAAGGCTTTATTTAGGATCCTATCTAGTCCTAGTACTATATTATTTAAAAGGCGACTAATAGTTCTAGCTATTTCTTTAGTTATTATATCGCTATTAACCCTTAGGCAAGTAACCAGTATTTTACTAGTAATATTACTAAGGTCTGCTAAAGCCAGTTAGGGAAAAAATCTTTTTATAAAAATCTTTGCCTTTTTATTATTATTACTTATAGCCTATGGTTCGCCTGCTCTTTGTAGGGGTAGTAAGTATAGGTCTTCTACTAAGCGTCCCACCTTTTTCTTTACCCATCTTGCTATGGTCTAAAGGCCCTTATTATAGGGGATGCTTGGGTTAGTAGTGTATTCATTTATAAACTATCTCTAGTTGTTTCTTACTTCTTTTTTTAGGGTATTCTTTAGCTAATTTCTTATGTCTTTATATCGTCTCTCGTCTTTAGGGTTATGGCTACTTATATATTTCCTTCTTACTCATTATTAGCTAGCCATAAAAACCGCGCATTATACAGACTATGCGTGTCGCGTATAAGGGCCCAGTTTTAAGACTAGGCAATACTCTTTTAGCTCATTTTTAATTACTGCCTAGATCCTTTTTAGTCTTCAGTTAATTTCCTTAGGGGTGGCTAATAAGCCTCGCTTATTTAGTATTAGGTGGATTTCTTCTAGGTCTTAAAGTTATTATTTAACTATATTAAGGAAACTGTCTGTTTTAAGCTTCCTTATTACGTATCTTTTACTATTTAGTTGCGCCTTAATATCCAAATCTAGCTGTATCTAGATGGGGATATAGTCTAAGGTAAGTACCTATTCTTCTTTAGGGATGCACCTTTTAAGTCTCTAGTATAGGCCATCGTCTATAAATATAAGGTTAATTATACTTCTAGCAGTGCCTTATTGCCACATAATTGCTCCTAGGGGAGTGGCTAGCTTAAGGCCCTAGATATCTATAGCTCTTAGTAGGCACTCTGCCTATTATTTAGCAGCAATATAGATACCCCCCTACCACGGGTAGTAGAGGTTTATATCTCCTAATAGGATAGACTCTATATCTTTGGTTTCCAGTAAGCTTATTACCAATATAATATTCTCCATTTATAAGACCCCTTTAACCCTAGGGTTATATATATTAATAATTTATACCGGTCCCCTATATATCTAAATTATTATAACTATAATATCTAGGTTAACTGCTTACTATAACTATAAGGACAGGCTAATAGCCTTGCTAATTATAAAGCATATATATATAGCTGCTTTTAGTTTATATAGGAGCTAGAATCCTTAGGGACAGTATATTAATTATATATAGGTATTATAATACGGCTCTTATATAGCAAGGATATAGTATTTCTCTAGGTCTAGACTATCTAGTAGGGGCCTTATAAGGCGGTGGTTTATATTACTATAGTTATACTATATAATAGATAGGTGGCGGACCCCTAGTAAGGGTTATTTAACTTTCCTTTATTCTTCGCTTCCTCTATTTCCACTTTCTCTAGGATTTTTAGAACTTCTATCTCTTATATCTACACCCTAGTTGCTACTTATTTTATATAGGGCTTTCTATTTCCATATCTTATATTTCTACTAGCGCTTCTATATCTAAATCTATTATTATCTCCAGTTCTTCCCCTAGTCTTACTAGTTAGCTTTATGCCCTTTATAGGTTGGCTGCAAATATTAGATTTACCGCGTTTAGTCTAATTCTTAATTATCCTAGTCTTAAGCTTGCTATAGCTATCCATAGGGGTCTTCCTATAGGGCGTCCTCTCCCTTATATCCCCTATAACCCTTATATCCCTATTTAGTCTAGTAATATTACGCGGCATCATTTCTAGCCTATTAAGGCTTGGGATAGCTAGCCTAGCCCCCTAGTATTAAAGGTAGGGAACGCTAAGAAGGTACCTACGTCCCCCTAGCTTATTACTTGTTATTTCCATTTATATAACCTAGCGTGTAGTTATTCCCGTAGCTATTAAGCCCTTGCCTTCCGTCTTCTATATTTAATACAGTTTACTCTCTCCTACGCCTTATATATGCTTTAATAACAGTTTACGCATTTTATTTAGTCTTAATTTAAGCAGTGTCTTATATTATAGGGGCCCGCATAGTAGCCGCAGCACACCTATATTATATATATGGATTAGGTGTATCCCTATTATATATAGCAATAGCATTATTCTAGGCGTAGTTTATAGTTATAGAGCCTTATATTATATATAAGGCCATTTATAATTATTCCTTTTTAGATAAGAAGTTTTTGCATTTCTAGTATATATATACTAATAATAAGGGAGCCATGCGTTTAACTGGCGTCTCCCTAGTAAGTCTCTAGCAACTTTTATATTCTCTTATTATTCTTATTATATGCTTAGATTGTATTTTCCTATTAAAGCCATTAGATTCGGGTAATCTTAAATCCCAGTATAAGGCGTTCCATATATTTTACTATCTCCTATATAGTTGCTGTGTTATTCGCCTAGCGTCCCTTTTCTACCCTAAGGCTTATAGGAACCGCTAGGACTTTAACTAGGTAGTCTTTATAAAGCACTTTTATACTAATATATTCTTCTAGCCTATCCCCTACCCTTATAGCTTGTTCCTTTACCTATTAGTCCTTTAGGGTAACTCTAATATCTCCACTCCTTAGGTGTTAGACTATAACGGCATTATAAACTTCCTTATAAATCTCCATAAGGACTTCTATTTCTAATTATCCCTTAAGCCCCTCTACTTTTTCTATATTTAGTTATATTATAATTATATACCTGGTTATTATCTTAAGGGGGTTAGGTTCCCTATGCTATAGAAGTATAGCTACAGCGGCCTAGGTACAGTTTACCGGTAAAAAGGGGTTTTATTTATTTTTAATTTTACTTAGCCATTAAAGGATTTAATTAAGGGATTGCTAAAGGGGTGCCTAAGGGACACTAGACTAGCGGAGCCATTCTACTAGCTATATTAGTTTATTATAGCTAACAGTTACTCCCCTATAATTACGGATACTAAACGCGTTTAATAGGCTTTATATTTTATTAGATGCCTTCTTAATAGAGGTATTTCTGCTTTATAGTGTAGTATTCGCCCATTCTTATTATAGAGGGCCATTGCTAGGCGTGGTTCTGGCGGTCGCGCGCAAGTACGAACTACTATCGTTCAACGTATGCCTCCCCTGCGATGTAGGCATCTCAGGGGGATTCTCTGGGTGTTTTTCGGGGTTCTTTTTGGTTGGTTTTGGTCTTTTTAGGCCGGGTGCAGCAAGAGCTCCTTTCAGATCCCAGTGGTCGCTTATTTCTTATTAAGGCATCTACTAATCCTCTTACTATACTTGTAATTAAGGATTGTTTAAGTCTTCTAGAATACCTATAGACGCTATATAAAGGCTATACTTACCGTATTAACTTAAGAGGTATAAATATATAAAAAGCCATATAGGTAAGTTAATAAAAATCTAAATTATACCCTAACTATATTTATAACTAGTTTATAACGCGTTTAGATCCAATACGGAACTAGATAAGTATATACTCCTAAGCTTATAATATCCGCTCTCTTAAATATAGGGCACTACTATTCGCACACCCCCTACCTTATTTGGTTTAGACGCCTCCTTATTAAGTTAGATATTTCCTTATTAAGTTAGAATATCACGTGCGTTTGACTTGTTTGCGCCTATATCGCAAAAATCAAAGTGCGCGCCACGTAAATTCTACAACCATAACATCACGATTAAGTCTTGGTTTTAGTTATAGTATAAGTAGTAGAGTCTAAATTTGGATTGCGCCTAAGTCGATTAATTGGATTGCGCAGTACTTTATAAGGCGTCACGCAAACTGATTTAGGTGCTGCTGCCTCTGCTTCGCGCCCGCGCCCCCGCCCGCGCCTGCGCCCGGTGGGACCCAAATTAACACCTCTGCTTCGCATCCAAGAGCCTGCAACTATAGAGCGTCAGGGCAGTTGGCCAATTAACTCTACAACTGGCTCTACAATTACCAATCGTGTTAACAGATCTACTTGTAGAGAGCCCTTAGCATTTGAGCAAAATACTTGCTGTACTATGGGCTTGCACTTTAATTTTCGTAATGCAGGCGCAAACAAGTCAAGCGCACGTGATATTCTAACTTAATAAAGAAATATCTAACTTAATAAGGAAGCGTTTAAACTAAATAAGGTAGGGGGTGTATGCGTAGTAATTAGGGGGTGTATGTGTAGTAATTAGGGTGTGTGCGAATAGTAGCGCAGAGCATTATTAAGAGATATTTATCTAGATTTAAAAGGTGATATATATCTATAGTATCTGCGTCTAGGTTATCCAGGACCTATAAGCCTTTATTATCTAGGTATTAACGCCCTAAGAGTTAAGCTTTAAGGTTTAAAGATAATGGAATGTTAACATTACAGTCTCGCTAAAATTAAGCGTTAGGTTTTATAAAGGTTCTTAAAATAGAATATTAATAAACCTTATCTTAACCTCTATATTAACTAGACTAACCTTAAAGAAGCATATACTGGATTTATATAAGTTATACTTATCTATAACACCTTCTTAGGAAGAATCTTTCTGTATTTTATAATAACATATAATAAGAAGAATGAGATACTATAAGTGCTTAAAGATTTCATCTAATGGGTTCATCTAAGGTATAACCTTAAAGTTAACACTATTAGATTAGATAATAAGCTAGGGAGAAGGAGAACCCTTAAATAGCTATAGACGTAAGGGATTATATTTAAGCCTTTAGCGCTATATACCTAAGCTTAAAATAGTACCACTAAACACTTAGGGGGTATAATTATTAAGAGAGTATATATAATAAGAATTGCTGCTAATCTACTACACAATCTATGGAATAAGATAGTTAACTATATAGTTTATTTTTAAAATCAAACGCTACGGGAAAGTAATAATTGGAAATCGCTATATAAGAGGTTCTATACCTTCCTAGCTAATAGGAGATTAAAAAAGCCGCAACTGGCGCACCTAAAAGCCTACGGCTGTAGGGCGTACGCGATAACGTTGGACGCCTAACTAAAGAAGAAAAGGCTGAGCAAGCTAAATACGCGAGCCTATATTGGCTACCTTGTTGGCTATAACTCTACCAATATCTATAGGATCTGGATCCTATATAAAGGTATTATTATCTCTACTAGGGATATTATCTTTAATAAAAAGACGTTCTTTAACGGCAAGTAAATGGATATCTTAAAGGACCTATACGCTAAATTAAACACGCTAATTAAGAAGATTTAACTCCCTAATACCCTAACTAAGAATAAGGTTCTTCTAGAAGATAATAAAGAAGTATTTAAACCGTTAATTTAAGAGGAAGATGATGACGCTAATAAGCCAGTTTGAACCTTTAATAAGTTAGCAGATCTTAAGCTTGTAAGAGCTTTTAAAGATATATATTATACGCCACCTCCAATAAAAGAAGATAAAGAATCTCCATATACCTTTTATGTTAAGTATTTTACAAAGTTAGATATATAAGGTATTAATTAGGACATTATTAGCTAAGTAGGAGATAGGTTCTATACTTAGGGGGCGTTTAACAACTTAGTTAAAGACTTATTTAAGGAAGCCTGCAATAATAGGTTTAAAGACTTTATTACTAAAAGGATTACTTTAGCTTATTATGGCGCCTTCTTAGCAGGAAGAAAGTTTAACCTTAATAGTTAACTTAATAATAGTAAGCTAAAATTAGGTAGAATACGCGATGTTAGATTATATAGGAAGAACCTACCTATAACGTTTCCTGCCCAAACGTCGCCAAACAGGCCAAAAGACATGGGGTGCTTGCGAACTTGTCGCAAGCGTGGCGGGATCCAATATATATACTCTTACACTACCTCCGCCACCTTAGTTAATCTAGGACCTTAATACGCACCCTCTTTAAGATTAGTTCCAAAAGGCTTAATAAGCCTACCTCCAATCTTATTATTAAATAAGGTCGTTTTAAGAAACAGATAAGAAGCATATAAAGGAATAGTAGGTCCTTAACTTAATATAGGTGTTTGTTTATAAGATGGATAAGTATAGATTCCTTTAGAAATGCAAGGCATGTGTTACGGGACTCACTCGTTCTCACGTCTCTGCGCGTCTTTGACGTTTTTGACCCGTGCTTACGTTCGTCCCGAGACACCTGCGCACGTTCCCCTACAACCCCTATTTATACCCGTACCTGGCACACGAAGACTCTTCTTCTTCATCCAATGTCTTTGTATCAACCACGCATAGTTACGTATACGTAGCCTTCTCAATTACTACCTCGTTTAGTGCATTGTATCCCGGCTCGTGCCTACTCCGTGACAGCATGCTTAGTAGTATATAGAAATTAATAGGCCTCAGGAGACCTACCTATAAGAGCTACTATATTAGCTAGTATAACCTTTCGAACCCTTATAGCGATTACTATAAAATTTAACCTAAAGACAATATAGATAGATGCAGTTAACGCGTTTGTCTATTACGATTTTAATAAAGTTATCTATATAAAGCTACTGCTAGGGTTTAATAAAAGAAAGATAGATAAAGTACTATATTTAAGAAAAGCCCTTTATAAATTATAACGATCCCCTCTATTATGGCAGAAGAATTTTATAAGCTTATTGAACGAATTAGGTTTTAAAAAGGTACCTTAGGAGCTATATATTATGCTAAAAGGTAGAATAGTTATCTTCTTCTATATTAACAATATTGTTTTCTGCTACTAAAAGACAGACAAGAAGAAGGCTTAAGAAGTGATTAAGGAGCTGAGCAAGGAATACCAGATAAGTACCCTTAGCGAGCTAAAATGGTTCCTAGAAATCTATATGCTATATAATTATAGCTAGAGGCTCCTATAGCTATCTTAGGAAGCCTATATTAAGAAGATAACTAATTAGTATAAGATAGATCTTAAAGGGCGTCTTTTATACACTCCTATGGCAGAATCAGAACTCCTCTCTACTAATTACTAATTAATCTATCTAACGCGTCCGTCCCCTAATACAGACCTATTAGTCCGTCTTATATCCCTACCAGCCTCTACAATGCTATATTAGAGAAAATTGGGTTTAGTACTCTATGCAGCCACTATAACGCATCTAGATATTACTTTTACAGTATTACGGCTAGTAAGGTTTAATTAGGACCTAAGCTAAGAGTATTATTAAGCGGTAGATAGAGTAATCTAGTACCTATATAGTATAAGAAGCAGAGCAATCTGCTATAGAGGAGATAAGGAAGGAATAAATAGTAATAGGAGAGATAAAGGATAAGATAATAGAAGAGACGGTAGAGGTAAAGCGCAATTATTTATCTATGCTAGCGATGTATTATTTATAGATAACTCCATTAATAGAAAGAGCTTATAAGGATATATTATAAAGCTATTTGGGGGGCTAATTGTCTAGAGAGTAAATAAGCAGGGTATAGTTATAACGTTAAACATAGAAGCCAAGTTATTAGCCCTATTATAAATAGTAAAGAAAGCTATCTTTATTAACAGATTATTTAAAGTAATAACGTTATAACTAAATAAGCCCTTAATTATTAAATGTAATAACACCTAGACGCTTTAACTAATTATAAAAAACATGGTAAAAATAATTATAAAGCTCTAATATATTAATATCTATTAATACTGGCTATGTTAGGAATATATAATAAAACAAGTATAATTTTAATAGACAGCGATAAAGGAGATGATCGCTAATAGACTTATAAAGGCCCTGCCTAAGTAGAGGTTTTAAAGCTTTGTTAATGTGACGGTGCTAGAGCGCGTCACCTGCTACTTTGCCGTTTCCTAGGCAATTTGCCGTTTTCTAGGCAACCTGCCAAATTCTGCCAAATTCTGCCAAGTTGCTATTGGCTCGCTTACTACTAGCGCCTTAATAACCGCTTTGTATCTTGCCAGTCTCTACTAATCTTCTTCTCCTCCTTAGCTTAGTATTCTTGTATGGTAGCAATCTACAAGCTTCGGTTTAGAAGCATTTATACGAGCCCGTCATAGTTAATATAATTAGAATGGTGGATATTAAGGAGTGGCTAAATAAGGAGAAGTAACTAGAGGACCTAAGGGATAGTATTAGAGCAAGATGGAAGGATTTAGATAAGATTATGGTTTAATTAATTTATTAACGGACATGAGAAGGTAGTTAGCTTTAACCTTAAAGAGCTTAAAGCTAAGGAGGTGTGTTAGATAATCTGTATTCTCTAAAGGAGTGGGTTACGTACATGGATTATATGTATAGAGCCCATGTACTATAAAGTCTCTTCGTAGCTTAAAGCCCTAGGGGCTTATCAGAAGCATTAATTAACGATTAAGTTAAGATTATTAATTAATTAACCCATTTTATTAATAAACTGCTCTACCTGCATTTCGTAACAGAAGCCGAAGGCTCTATAAATATAGGAAAATGCTAAGACACTAGGGTAGGACAGTTTACCCCACTATAATATTATTAGCAGTTTTATAACCTTCCTCTAATTTCCGATTATAGAAGGAGTTAGGTAGGTACTAATAAGAGTTAATATAGGCCTAATAGGAAGCTATATAATTAAGAGCCCTAAATCTATTAGTTTAAATAGCTACTTTCTTATACTCCCTTTACGGATAATAAAGAATAAGCTTTATATAGTAAAATTACATATACTACGGCGAAGCTTAAGAATTAAATAACCTTTTTAGTACAAAAGGCTATCTAACGCAATATTACCTTTACGCCTAATAGAATAATATTCCGCCTTAAATAGAGTAAAGCTAATAAGTAATACTAGGGCGTTAATATTGCTATTACGGTGGTAGGCAGCCTATTATGCCTAGTTACTACTATAATAAAGCTGTTTAATAGGGACCCTTAACCCCTTAACCCCCCCTTATTTAGTTTTAATAGCAAACCCTTTACCTTTTTAGTAGTTTATAAGATCCTTTCCTTCTATCTAGTAGCCGCTAGGATTAACCTATGTAGCTACTTAAACTACTTTTTCCACTAGGGTACTGCCTAGTTCGCTAAAGATTTAGGATATTTATATTAGTAAATTTAATAACTAAGTCGGTGGTTATTGGAAGCCTTTCGCCTATATATTAAGACTAAAACCACTAACCTCTATTACCTTAACTCTTACTTCTAGTATAGTATACCGCTCTTAGTATAAAAATTACTAGATAGTAGGTTAAGATATTAAAAGAGCTACTAAGGCGCTAGTAGTAAGCGAGCTAGTAGTAATTTTCTATACTAGGTATAGAAAATCCTAATTAGTCGGCTTATAAGTTAGGGTTTATAGAATATAGCAGAATATAGTAGATTATAGCAATGCGGTAGAATATAGTAGAATGCAATAATATAGCAGAATATAGTAGAATGCAGTAATGTCTTATTAGGTATAGAAGCTTTACTTAGGGATATCTGGTCGCTTTAGGGCAAATCCTTAGCGGATTTAAGTGCTAGGTACTAGTAAAACCGCTAAAAACTAGCCCTAGAGCGACCTTATAGCCCTGCGCCTCCCAATTATACAGTAAAAATTAATTATCCTCTTATGTGACTGCGATAGATAGATTCTAAGATTATTTTAATTTTCCTCCGGCCGATTGGAACATTAAAACTATGTACAGACGAAATTTGTTAGGAACCGTTATAACTATGCCGACCGTCATAACCCTATCGCTCCGTTATATCCGAGCGAATTAAACCCTTGTCTTTTGACGTTATACCAGGGTATGTTGGTTGCAAATTGGCTCCTATTATATTTGTACTACCTATGCGCCTTTTAGTATCGCCCGTTTTGTAATTATATAAATCTTTAGATTTTATGATTTGGCACTAGACCGAACATTGCTGGCGCGTAAAACTAACGAGCAGACATGCACTATAAAGAACCCATGTGGCTGACCAACGTTGCCTAGTAATAATGGCTTTGTTAACCACAGTATATTTTAACGCTGTAACTGCACAATGAAACCATATGTACCAAGCAATAGGATTCTTAGAAGAATACACATAAGGCTTTATACATTACCAGTTTTAAAAACAAGACGCTATAAAATCGAAAACTAGTAGCTTTTATTTCGTCAAATACAACATCTCTTTAATTCTGGTGATTAGCGCAGCCACTTCCGCACGGCCTTTTTATAGGGAAATTTTGGTGTTTTTACTGTTTAGGGGAAGGTTAACAAAACACGCTAACCACCGGATGCGCTAGGATGCTACATAGTCGTTTACAAAATATTAGTAAAAATTCGCCAAGTAGAAAAAATCGCATCGCACCTTATCAAAATTTTGCGGAGGGAGTATGATTTTAATTTTACTACTTCAATCGTCATGATTATAGGCCGCCGCCTTTTAGATAAAGTTATCTATAGAATTAGGCTTCGTGTTAAAGCTAATAAAAGTATAGCAGCTATTATAGAGGCAGTAAATGTGTTTAAGAAGATAATTTATAAGCTGCGGTTAAACCTTAATATTTAGGGCGAACTATACACACTACCTACTATTACTCTTGGCCAATATAGATCTCTACTACCTTACTAAGAAATGGTAATAATATGTTTAACTACTCCCCAGGCTATACCAGTCCTTAGGCCACTCTACTAGAATCGCGATACGTCTATACCTTAACATAGCAATGGCATTAATGCAGCGCTTTTAATTACCTTAAAACCAGGGTAGACTTCTTTTTATATCTTAATTACTTTAAAAAATATTAAGTTCTAAGCCAGCGCAAAGCTGTAGTACTATATAATACTCCAAGAACAACGCTTTAACGCCGCCTCTACTACGTCACTATAATCTAAGAGTTTAATATATAGAAACGCAAGCTATAGCCATTTAAAAAGCAGGTGCTTATTCAGTGGATCCTAAACCTTAATTAATAAGGATTTCCCCCTTATATTATTAATATACGGTATATAGCAGACACTTTACTTATAGCGTACAGCTAAAATTCTCCCCCCTAGCCAGTTGGCTAGAACTAGGTACACTACTTTATAAACACTTAGCTAGAGCTATAAATAAAATAGAATTAAAAATTCTACTTATAGCGTATAAAGTGCAAGGATCTAGTTATAATTAATGCGTGGTTTAAGCGCATAGAGAAGACGTAACTGGCGTATAGTATCCTTAATAAAGATACCTACAATTTTAATAAGACAGGATTTATAATGGGTGTTATAGTAATGTTAAAAGTTGTTATAAGCTTAGATATAGTTGGTTAAGCAGTCCTTATTTAGCCAGGTAATTATAAATAGATTATAGTAATTAAGGGAGTTAACGTTGCTAGCTAGGCAATTTCACCCTTTATTATTCTAGTAGGTAAGGTTTACTATTTAGGCTGGTATTAAGCTCTACCTACCAACTAGGTAGTTACTCTAAGCAATAATAGCTGGACTAATAATAAGCTAGGATATAAGTGGATTTAGTACTTTAATAAATATATAGAGTCTTATATAAAGGGAGCCTACTACCTACTTATCTTTAATGGCCATAATAGCCATATAGCGCCTAAATTTAATTAGTACTATATAGAATACAAAATTATCACCTCTATATGCCTGTGTATATATTATACCTTCTTTAGCTACTTAATATAGGCTGCTTCTCCCCTCTAAAGCGTGTATATGGATATAAGGTTTAAGAGCTTGCCCGCTAAGGAATCCACTATATTAATAAAAAAGACTTTCTTATAATATATATAAAGGTGCAATTATCTATATTTTTAGATTAGAATATTAAGAGTGGATTTCTAGCTATAGGGCTTATACCTTGTAATCCTTAGCGTGTTTTATTATCGCTTATAGTTATAAAGATACCCTCTCTACTAGGCACAGCTAGTGAAGTAGTACCTCTATAGACATTAGAAACGCTATATACTACAGCTTAGCTAGAGTAGTAGGCTAGGCTTATATAAGACCTCCTCTAGCGCTAGTCTTAAAGCCTAACCACTTAAGTAGTTAATTAGATTATTAAGGGGTTCTAGATAGTAATATATTTAGCTACTATGCTTATAAAGGAGAATTCAGAGCTTTATATAGCTAATTAATGCTAAAAATAAAAGGAGTAGCACTACTAAAGGTATATTATATAGGGAGGCGCTCTATAGGCCTAGGAGGCTTAGGCTTTAGTTAAGGGGTTAGAAAATAGGGAGTAGGAGGCTAATTAGAATTAGGCTGCTTTAGTATAGTAGTAAGCACCACTAATATATAGCAACTGCTATATTTAGGGTTATAATAGGACTTAATGCTCTACTATATAGAGCAACTATAATGCAAATTTTAAATTAAATTTATTTTGGTGTGGTTAAGTAATTATATAAAAATGTGTTGTAATTCTGGTGGGGTGGTTTAAGGACTGGTATAGCCCGGGGAGTAGTTAAACACATTATATAATATTATAGTGTTAAGTTTTCTGCTAACTTATTATATAGAAGCTTCTTCAATTTCTTAAAGACTAGCTAACTACGTATCTAGATAAGATATAGACCTTTTTATTTAATAAATTTAATACCATACTCTCTCTTATAAGTATATACCGCGCTCTTAAAAGAGCTTACTAGTTATAGAAGGTAGTTAAGGCTTAGACGGCTAAGAGGAGCACCACCCTTTATAATACCTAAATTAATATTTAAAAGATCTAGATAGTAGATTAGCTAGTATTTCTTAATAAGTTAGTAGCAAATAAGAGGACTAGTAATAGGAAGTATAGCTAGTTACCTAAAGGGACTAACTATAGAGTAGCACGCCTACTTAAAAGATTAGAGAGGTGGAGTCTTCTACTAGCGCTGTTAATAGATAGATATTTAAGCTATATTATCTTCTAAGGCTCTATTACCTCTATATTATTTAAATCCTTTATAAAAAAGCAAGTGCTCCCTTATTATTTACTATACCTAGGGCCGCGCTTAGTCCTTATTTTTAATAACGCGTTAATCTATAAGTTAGCAAGACTCCGCGAGCTCTATAAGCAGCATAGTATTAAGCTAAGATTTTTATTACTATATTTGCTAGATTATAATCTAATTAAGGCAATATTTAATAATATTAAGGCTTAGATTAGAAGGAACTAGTAGTTAGTTAAGAAGTTTAAGAGCTTTAATGTTACGGCGCTGGTGGAAAACGGTGGATCTTGGCAGACGTGGATTATGGTAGACGCGAGTCACGTGACTCGAGGACCGCATAAAATATCGAGCGGCGCTGCTATTCTTCTCCTTCCTTTCTCTAGCTTTGGATCCTCGTTTATAGACTACCAATTATACAGGCTTGCGCGTCCCTCTTACCGTGCTCGTGCCTTGATTAACTAAGTCGCTAATATTATCCAAAGCTTAACTACTCTTTCTTCCTAAAAAGGAACTTAAATATATCTATAAAGGACATAGAATAGGACCCTAAGGATATTACCAGGACTATAAGGACAGGATAGACCCCTAAGAGCTAAAAGAACACGAACAGAACGCGAAACCTAAGAATAGGATATATATAGACCAGAACCCCTAGAAAATAAATAAACACTAGAAATTACCTAATACCCCTACTACCATGCTAAGAAATACAGTAGCTGGCAAAGCTGCTGTAGGACCTATAAATACCTCTAATAGTAAAACAGTTGCCGTTTTGACCCCCTAGAAAGAGCTTATAGCAGCTAATACTAAAATTAAACGGCTTTAAGAGCTACTTAAAACTAGAAACACCCCTATACCTAATAAGGAGTTATTAGATATTTAGAGACTTGCTATAGTCCTTAAAACCCTAGCCTAATATACAGTATTAGTATTATTGCGGTCCGTAAAGGTTATGGACCCCCTATTGCTTACAGATGGAACTGACCCTATATTTAATAATTGGAAGCTTTAACTATAAGACAAGCTTAAAGTTAATATGGACCACTTCCCTACTACCTAAGCTAAAATGGCCTACGTCTTTAGCTGTACTAGTGGGGACGCACAGACGTATTTATGTCCGCGATATGCCTAGGACTTGGCAGACCCCTTCCTCTCTAAAGAAGAGATAGTTGACTACCTATCTTCTACTTATAAGGACCTCTTTAAGATATAAAACGCCCGCCTTAATTATAAAGCTCTTAATATAAAGATAATAGAGACCTTTTTAGCCTTTTAAACCCGCTTTCTGCACCTAGCTGGCTAAGCCTAAATTCCCTATAAAGACCTAATGCTAGACCTCTTTAATAAGCTTACCTTATACCTATAGCGCGCCGTACTGCCAGTTTTTACTACTGTATAGACGCTAAAGGTACTTATGGACTACTGCCTAGCTATTAACTAAGGCCTTTATTAAATTAAGGCATGATCTAAGTGGTATAAAGCTAGAAACTCTTTAAACCAGACTATAAGTACTTTATAAACGGCTTATAACACCCTAGCATAATCTGCAACTTCTACGGCACCAGCTATATAGCCCACCGTTAATTTAGCAGCTAGCCGTGCAGCTAGTCCTACTATAGGTCTGGCGCACACTTAGCCTACGTATAACGACCCCTATAAATAGGCCCTTAGTAATTAAGGAGCTTGCTTTTTATATGGCTAGAAAGACCACTTTATAAAGAATTGCCAGACGAAGGCAAAAACGGGCAAAGTTCTGTTAATTTAGAAGGACAGTGCGGAGTTAGAAAAAGAGGAACCCTAGAGGGAGACTTCTCTCTAGGGTTAAAAGGGATTAACATATTATATATTAATCTAGGTTGGCTAGTTAGTGGAAGAAGCTGTACTATCCCTTATACCTTATTCTATAATAGATGTTAAGTTTTAACCTCTACTTTAGCTAACTCTAGAGTAAATGCCTTTACCTTAATAGATACCTAGTGTGCTATAAGGCTGGCTAACTTTTTAAATATACCCCTTAAAGAACTGCCCAAACCAATTCCTATTTATAGGTATAATAGACGGATAGGACCACCTATTATAACTATCTTACGGATTTACCTCCGTATAGACGGATAAAGGTAGTATAATATCCCCTTTCTTATTATGGACCTAGGAAGCCACAATATAATCTTAAAAAAAAATGGCTAGCCTATCTAGGCTTATAGCTTAATATATAGAGTAGACGGCTTGTTTGGCCTAAAACTCTACCCCTAACACCCTCTTTTATAAAGGAAATCAGCATTATAATAGAAAACCTTATGCGGCTATAGATAGACACTGTTTACTAGACTGATGCTATGCGTAGGGACTAGGCTTTTAAAAAGAACGTATAGCTTAACCTATAACGGATCCGTATACTATGCCGCCCCTAGACTACCTATGTTATACCACCCGCACTAGAGATTAAAAAAGTTAGTAAAAAGCTAGTAGAGCTCCCCATAGGGAACTTAGGCCCTATATAGCTACAAAGAATAGTAAGGAGCATTAGATACTATACTAAATATATAAACTGGAGGGATAACTTATAGAAGATAGAATAGGAGCTAAGAAAGATTATAAACCCTAGGCCGCAAAATACGGCCTAATAATAGTTTATAAAGAAACCTATGGACCTCCCACTAGTTAATATCTGCTATATTAGCGCCGTAGGATTCTACTAGAACTTAGTCCAACCTAATACTATTACCTTTACTACTAGCTTATATAAAATTGATTAAATAATTAAGGAAAAGGAAAATAAGTTTAGTAAATAGAAAGGCGAGCTTATAGATAAGGAGCTGGTAGAACAGAAACTACCTTATTAATACTAGAAATTTAAGGACGTGTTCTCTAAGATAGTATTAGATATACTCCTGCCTTACCAACTATATAACTATAAGATTAAGATTAAGCTAGATAAGGAAGACATACTTAGCTATAGCCCCCTTTGTTAGTAGTCTACTGCTGAATTATAGGCTATAAAGTAGTACCTTATTAATAACCTAAATAAGGGCTTTATTAAACCTAGTTAAGCCCCTTTTAACTTGCCTATTCTCTTTGCTAAAAAGCCAAATAGAGGACTTTATTTCTGTATTAACTACCGTAAACTAAATAATATAACCCGCAAGGACCGCTACCTACTACCCTTATTTAATAAGACTTTAACCTAAATAAGTAGAGCTAAGATCTTTACTAGGCTTAATATCTGTTAGGCCTTTTACCGGATTAGAATAAACCCTAGATTAGAAGATCTTACTATATTTTAGACCTATTACGGAATATATAAATATAAAGTACTTCCTTTTAGACTAACTAACGGACTGGCTACGTACTAGCAATATATAAATAATATACTCTTTAACTACCTTAATAACTTCTATACGGCCTACCTAGATAATATTATAATCTACTCTAAGAATAAGTTAGAACACAAAGAGCATGTCTATAAAGTTCTATAATAGCTTCGCAAGGCTGGTCTCCAGGCCAATATTAGGAAATTAGAATTTAGTATTAAGCGTATAAAGTACCTAGGTTTTATTATTAGTATAGATGGAATTAAGGCTAACCTAGAGAAAACGGCTGTAATTAACTAGTGGACACCCCCACGGACTATAAAAGGGGTATAATTATTTTTAGGTTTCTATAACTTCTACTAACGCTTTATTAAAAACTATAGCAGAATTGCCTAGCCTCTTAACTGCCTTACTAGGAAAGACCAGCCATTTCACTTTAACGCTATATATATGCAGGCCTTTAATGAGCTTAAAAAACGGCTAGTATTGGCTCCCCTACTTGCCTACTTTAACCTAAAATGGCCCTTAATGCTAGAAACTGATGCCTTAGATAGCGTAATAGCTGGCGTTTTCTCCTAGAAGTAACTAAATGGAGAATAGCACCCTATTACATACTATTTGAAGACTATAATAGATGCTAAGCTGAACTACCACATCTATAATAAAGAACTGCTGGCTATTGTCTCTAGCTTTTAGTAATGGTATATATAGCTAAACGGGACCCCTAAGCCTATTAAGGTAGTTTTAGATTATAAGGCCCTAGAATACTTTATAATAACTAAGGCCCTTATGGCCCGGTAGGCACGCTAGGCGGATATCCTATCTTAGTTTAACTTCTTAATTATATATAGACTAGGCGCTATAAACTGTGCGGATGCTTTTATAAGGTGTAAACAGGACCTAGGTAACTAGGCGGCTGTGAAGATCTTATTATAGACCTAGATACTACTATAACTAGAGCACCTTAACCCCTGGATATAGGCAGAGCTAAATATAAACCCTTTAGATGCTGAGATATGTCCTATTGACTCTACAGAACTTAACCTTATTAATAAACTGCTATAGGCAAACTGTACGGCCCCTTCTCTATAGGAGTACTGTAAAAAGGTAAATGATGCTACTAGCCTAAGGTCCCTTAAAAATGGACTACTTAAGCACTAGGAATGGCTAGTAGTAGTAAAGGAATAGAATTTATGGACTTAGCTTATTACCGAAGTATATACCTAGGTCTCTATGGCCTACCTTAGAAAGAATAAGACCCATAAGATTATTAGTAACTGTTACTACTAGCCTAAAATAGTTACGGATATTGACCGCTATATACGGAACTATAATAACTGCTATAGGTCTATAATTCCACGGGATAAAACCCTAGGACTATTAAAGCCACTCCCAATATTAGAATGCCCCTAGCAGTATATCTCTATAGACTTTTATAAGCTGCCTATAGACCGTAATAGATATGATATAGTAATAATTCTAGTTAACCGCTTTGGTAAGCGCCTGTTCTTAATCCCCTATTATAAGGATATTAATGCTAAGGAGGTAGCCTAACTATATATCTATTATATCTACCAAATTTATAGACTACTAGATACTATTGTATCTAATTATAGGCCGTAGTTTATATTGGCCTTCTGGAATAAGTTTACTTAGATCCTTAGTATTAAGCTAAAGCTTTCCACAGCATACCACCCCTAGACAGACGGTTAGACGGAGATTGTAAATTAATACTTAAACTAAAGGCTCTAGCCCTTTATTAACTACTTTTAAGACAACTAGGGCGAACTACTACCCCTAATAGACTACGCCTAGACAACCCTACCCTATAACTCTACAGGATTTGTACCTATTTAGCTAGAAATAGGATACTTACCCTATATAAGCTTTAACTGGGAAAGACTAGAGGGGCCATAGACCGTATGTGAAAAACTGTTTTATAAGGAAGCCTAGCAATATGCTAAACGCTTAGAAGAAGCTTAGATAGTAGCCTATATAAATCTAAAAAAGGCCTAGAGATTAATAGAACAGTAGGTAAATAAGCACAGGCGCGAGCCTAACTTTACTATAGATAATAGGGTCTGGGTTATAATAAAGAACTAAAAAACAGAATGGCCTAGCCGCAAGCTAGACTATAAGATGGCAGGACCATATAAGATCCTTAATAAAGAAGGCAACTTATATAAGGTTAAGCTCCTAGACTTAATTAAAGTCTATCCTATCTTTTTACTGGATAAGCTATGGAAGGCTGCAAATAACCCACTACCTGGACAAAAGAATGAGCCTCCTCTACTAATTTAAGTTAATAGCGACGACGAATAGGAAGTTAATAAAATACTAGCCTATAAACTAGTATAAGGAACGCTACAATACCGTATCTAATAGAAAGGCTATAATCTAGACCTAACCTAGTACCCTGTCTAGAACTTTATAGGCTGCCCCTAGAGACTTAAAGAATTCTATAACTAATACCCTAACAAACCTAGATCCCCAAAGTACCTTAACAAGTGGATAGAGTGCTAGTATAGCGAAGACAATAGGCTGCCTATTAAGCATAAAGACAAGAATACCCTATGGACATAATATGGACATACAAAGCCTAAGGGCAGGCTTTTTTGGAGGGGGGGGTAATGTTACGGCGCTAGTGGAAAACGGTGGATCTTGGCAGACGTGGATTATAGTAGACGCGAGTCACGTAACTTAAGGACCGCATAAAATATCGAGCGGCGCTGCTATTCTTCTCCTTCCTTTCTCTAGCTTTAGATCCTCGTTTATAGACTACTAATTGTATAGGCTTGCGCGTCCCTCTTGCCGTGCTCGTGCCTCGATTGACTGAGTCGCTAACATTTAACGCCTTTCTATATTTTGCTATTAGTTAAGTATATATGACGTATATAGGGCAATATTTCCAAGAGGTAGGATATATTATAGATTAATAGATAGCTGCTATCTAGATCGCTTAAAGGCTAAGATCTTACTCCTAACTTAAGCTAGCGTACTAGCCTTAAAGTTATAGTGCTTCTATATATCTAACGTTATACCTTTACTAGGCTTCTTTAAGTTAGTATATTAATATTCCACTCTTCCTTTACTAACTTATCTTTAATTAGCTTTAAAATTGCCCTTTACTACTTACTATAAAAACCTAGCTTATATGCCAGCTACTTAAAGAACTAGCTAAGCAGCTTAATTAGATCCATTTCTAACTAAATAGGGCTAGAGTTTTAGGGCGGCTTAACGCCTATATATAGCGGAGGGTAGGGGTAATAAGGCTAAGGAGGTAGATAATTAGTTAGCTTAGTGTAAGACGCTATAAAGGCCTTAAAAAGATTACCTGTTAATAGTATAGAATTTTCCTTTCCTACTACCTGCTCCTTATAACTCCCCCAGCTCCTCTTCTTCTAGTTTACTAAGTTAATAATAATATTTTATAACGGCTGCTTGACCATAGTCACGCCACTAAGTAGCTCTTTATTCTACTATAGAAAGTTATCCATATTAATAGAATAATAATTAATTTCCAAATTAGGCGAGTTAGGTAACTTCTTATTTTACTAATAAGTCTTACCCTTATTATAATAGTAAGCGTTTATATAAGGCCACTAATTAGTAATTACGGGTATTTAATTACCAGAGGCTTCCTTAGCAGTAAGTACGCTGAGTAGAGTAGCAAGTTAAGCCTATATACTTATCCTTTTACCTATAGGCCTCTTACCTAATTACTAATTTTAAGTAGTAGTAGGAGCTTAAGTCTCTAGCTCCTTTTTCTTAACTAAATATAAGGTAAAGTTTAAGGCTAAAGATCTTAATGGCCAGCGCTAGTGCTACTCTTTAACTATATTAATAGCTTATTTAAGGTTATTACAAGAGCGAATCTCTTAGCGGTAGTAGTTAATTTACTATGCCTTCTTATACGATACGACAGCTTTAAGCTGGCTAACCTTAAACTTTTATAGTAATAGATCTAGTAAGATCTGCTCTCTCTACTCCTCTAGCTGGAATAGGTATAGATTATTAGTGTTGTATATAGCTGACTTTGTACTAGGTAGAGTCTCTTTTCTACTACTAATAGTTGCCTTCTAAACACTTGTAAAGCGTACAGGCGGCGGCGGCGACGGTAACGACGTGTCTAAATCCTTGTGCTCAGTCTCTACTGGCTCCTTGTCCTCGTCCTCGTCCTCGTCCTTGTCCTTGTTCTCTTTATCCTCCTTATCCTTATTCTTATCCTCACCCTTATCTAAATCTAAATCTACGAATGTAGATTGAGCTAATGGCGGAGGCAGGGGCAGCGCCGGTAACAGCAACGGCAACAGTGATTTTGGCCTCCTTGCCTTCCTTGCTATATGCAGCTTTAGCTACGGCTTTAGCTTTAGCTTCCTTTTAACCTTCTTAGACGGCTGGGGAGTAGCAGAAATAGGCATAGACTGAGCTTGCTTTCGTCCAGATTGTTTCAGAGTAGAAGACAACTAACGGGTAGGTAGTGGTGGCTGCTGCTGAGGCATAGAGGGCAACACCAAGAATTGTATATAATTGGCTTAATTGGGCAAGTTACTGACTTTAATTTTAGGCAGTTATAATCAAGACTCAGCGCATTGTGGTGGTAAAATTGAAATCATACTCCCTCCGCAAAATTTTGGTGAGGTGCGATGCGATTTTTTCTGCTTGGCGAATTTTTACCGATATTTCGACTAGTTTATTCGACAGTCTGGCTTGGGAGCTCTTAGCATTACCCTAAAGCAATTGAATAGGTGACCTGCTGCAGCGAGATCTTCTCTGCTAGGTATAACGTTTCTACCTCTTTAAAGGATTCGAAAGTTATTGGGCAGCGGTAGAGTGATACCCTTCCTAATTTAGTTTAGTTCTTTCCTGATCAAGTTAGAATATCACGTGAATTTAAGTTCGCATCTGCGTCGCGAAATTAAATTATCAAAAATATAACACCTCGATCAAGTCATGATTTCAGGTATAGTATAACTGGTAGAGTTTAAATCAAATGTTGAAATCCACCAAAGGAGCCTCAGCAAAGTCCTCGTGAAGGGGCAGAGCTCTTAGGCCTCTAAGAGCCTGTTGAATATTGCCGCCGACACCTGGCAAGGCACCCGCAGTAGTCTTGACTCCCATCACCACTCCCACTACCTGTAGTACCTACCTGCTCCTGAGTCGGTTGATTTTAAGAGGTGACTTGTGAGGCGTCGTGCAAACTGATTTGGGTGCTGCCACCTCCGATGGCATTCTTTAGACAAGCTCAGGCACAAATGGCAGAAACTCTTATTCTATCATCCATTGTAGAATTTTAATAAATGTCCGTTTCAGTCATTCAATGATTCCTATGTTGGTCTAACCCGCACCCACTCTGTACTCTAACCAATTTCCAGCTGTCAGAGATTTTAGTCAAGCAACGCCTACGGTGGTTCCCCTTACAGTCCCAAATCAAGAACGAGGTCCGTGCTTCGATCGTCGTGAAAAGCCCTTGCTTGTGGAAATTATTCAATAAGACGCCGCGGCGATAACGGCTTCTGCATTACGGCCAAAAATGGCCCTGCCAAGGTGCTACCAAGTTGCATCCGGGGAAAAAAGCTTCTTTAGGTTACAGAAAATCCCGCGAACACCTTAATTCGCACATCTTAGCGGAGGCAGTTTGATTGAAGTTAAGTCAAATTACGATGAAACTAAATCTACTTCACAAGAACCATCGCTTAGCTAGCGCCGTCAGCAAAAACAATCATAAGGCTCTTATGACTACTAGCCAATAACCCTTCGCTCGCCTCAAGCCAAAAATTGAACCATGCTCTCGTTTCGTGAAGAGGGTGGGTCAAGATCATGTGGGGCGTCTTTTGAAATCCTCACAGTATGCGTTGATGTTGGAACTCGGCAGCAAGGCGCCCTGTCATTTGGACGCGTTGATCAGATTCTTCTCTTTTCCTCAAATTTCCTAATTACTTCTGCATGTTCAACCCCCCTCAGAGGGTTTCAACCCGAGTTGCTTTGACGACCCAACCGTAACAATGCAAACTGGAGACAAACGGAATACAACGCGTAAAGCACAAATCTTCTGGGGTCTGGCTGCTCTTATACTTGCCCTCTTTTTTTTGGTATGGTTCCGACATTCCGCCGACCGCGATGCCGTGATTGTGTCCTCAGCTCGGCCATACCTTAATCTCACACGAACAGGATGGGTCCTGACAATTATCTGCGTATGTACAACCTATTCTCGAGAATGGTCCCGCAGTATAGGCGAAACTGAAGACATCTCAATTACCAGGCCATCGCTACTACCGCAGTCGTCCTCCTACTCTCATTCGAGAGCAGTGACATGATTTTCCTGGCACTATCCGGTTTCTGGGCTCTATCGACTATCTTTCTGATTGTCGGCGAAGTAATGATCATTAAAAAAGACAGTGTTTGTCCAGCTGGTCAGAAATGTGTAGGCAGTCATGACAAGGTTTTTATGTGCTCCTTCATTGTCACTGCTGTAAGCGTGATACAATGGTAATACCCTTTTACTAGGCACATACTAGTCCTCATGCTAACCCATTCCACAGCATTCTTGTCGGAATCGCTTTCCTTCAAGTCCGTTCCCTAAAGAGGGAGGCAGTACGTTCGTCACGAAGATTAGCAGAAAAAGGGAATGTGGCAGGAAGCACGTGTCCGGCTTCGAAATCTACAACTAGCCTAAGAAAATTCATCAAGTCAAAGGTGTTATCACGATTGTGGACCGCTGGGATAAAGCCTTCATCCACTTTCAGGGATAGGCCGTGAAGATCGCATTTTGCTTCAATTTTCGATACCCATGTCGACGAGGAAGAAACAGCGTTTTGGTTTTTATTGGGTTTACTCAACCTATATCATGCAACACTAGGATATGCCATTATGAAGTTGTAATAGCGCTGGCCATTTATGAACGTCGAATGACGAAAGGCTCTTATCCATTTGTAGGCGCTGATAGTCTCATAGTCTCATATCTCAAATCAATCGTCGACTCATTTCCCATTCACAGGTTCAATGTCAGGGTCAAATGACCTGGCAGTCGGCAATACTGAACCATTGGCGTGGGAACTATCTGCTCCACGCTTGAGCTTATTTTTCCACCACTGATTCGTGGGCCGCCTTCTAACACGATGGTAGTCTGAACCCTCAAGCGCTTGGTATTTCATGGTCGATGGCGGGTCAGGCCTCCGAGCATTCTTCTCTTGCGAAGATGAATTGGAAGTCGAATCACCACTCTCTGATTTTATTGACTTACTTAGACCGTTCCAATATTCCACCACCGGGTTCACCTTGAGTGCCGCTATAATTAAAACGATCGAGATGGTCGTAGAAACACCAACAATTTGCTTGGTTAGAGTCTTTGTAACCGACTACCAGTACCATACCAAAACAGTACTTTGTCTTATCTTATGACTCACTACCCTGTCTTTTGTCATCGCATGTCTCACTACTCATTTCTATTACCTATTCATTACCTATTACCGACTAAGTGGCAATGTCGACCTGGTGGCCAATTAGGTAACAGTTACAAATCATCGTCGGCGTCTCCGTCAACCTTTGCCACGTATTTCGTGTATATAGTACACCTGATTTCCATAGATTTACAATCAAGTCGTTCACTCAATTCTCCCACACTGCAAAGCTTACAGTCTTACCAAATGGCTGTGAAAGAAAAATATGCATACATAGTGCCTTTTTGACTCTGGACCCAACCGAGCAGAAAACCGATTCCCTAGTCCTTAAGGTATCAGCCCCCGGTTTGAAAGGTGGCCTGTCGAGCAACTAAGGTAATGCAACCAAAAAGAAGATTTCGAAGGTCGCGCTATTCTCGGCGGTTCGTTCGGGGGACTTAGACCGAGCTAGAATAATTCTTGATGAGGGGATGGACATTGAATCGGAGGATTATCTTGGGCGCAGAGCACTCCACAAGGTTGTGTCGAACAACCAGCTCGCTATGGCAGATATGCTACTCCAGAGAGGAGTGGATGTCAATGCTCAAGGCCACCAAGGATACACCCCGCTTACTACGGCATGCTCGACGGACGATGCTGAAGAAGACATGGTAAAGCTTCTACTGGAGCACAAGGTGGACACAGAGCTCCAGACGAAAGTAGGCGAATTAGACAGTTTGACAGCACTGATGTGTGCCGTCAGGGGTGGGATGGGAGACATCGTGCGCCTCCTTCTCGAAGCCGAAGCCAATCCCAATGCCCCCTCCCAACCCCGCTGCGACATCGCACTGCACGTCTACCCGGAATTCGGGGACTAGTCAAGCATTCTTGCCCTTCTACTGGGCCATTTCGCAGACATAAACTTCCGGGGCACCACCGCGTTAATGGTGGTGGTTCGGCAGGACTGCCCGGAGTCCGTCAAGCTTCTTCTCGAGCGAGGCGCGGATGTCGAAATCCAGGACGAGACGTTAGACCGCCGCACCTATCTCCACCAGGCTGCTAGTGCTGGCTCCGCACAGTATATCCGCGTGCTTGCGCAGAGCGGCGCAAACGTCAATTGTCGGGACGAGAATGGCTCAACGCCGTTAACGGTATCATCAGAGGAGGGCCATTCCGACGTTGTCTAGCCGCTACTTCAACTCGGTGCCGACGTGGATACTGTGGTTAGTGATGAGAGCAATACATTGTTTTATGCGTCGCTAGAGGGGAAGGTTGCTTGAGCTGCTCATTGCGATGGTACAGAAGTAAATAGACGGAACGGGGAGGGCCAGACTACTCTTCATTGGAGCACTCAAAACGGGCACATTGAAGTTGCAAAGTTCTGTTAGCACATGCCACCGATCTCGAGCCTGTCGATTCGGATGAGGCGCTTCCGCTTTACTGGGCGGAGGCCGAAGGACACGGTGGAGTTTTTCATATCTGCTGAATCTGCAAAGTAGCATTCTCAATAGGAGAGTAGGGCATATTATGCAGAGGGATGAGTTGTACTGCTTTACTTTTATCTTCGGCGGATAATCCCCACGATACTGAAGCCCAAAATTCCTACCGTTATCTCCCACCTGCCCCCTACCCCCTACCCCTCTAGCAGCAATCTACAAAATTCCCAGCGCCCCAAACGCCGCCACGACGTCCTTATCCACACGCTCCAACCACTCCTCCTGAAATGCCTTCTCGCCACCTGCTGCCTGAATCGCGGCCCGCAAGTGCTCGCGGATGAACGCAATCAAATTGATCCTATGCACCGGGTCCGAGTAAATGAGCTCGCGCCGCCGCACATCCTCAGGCGCCTCCGGCTCGGTGGGGAGCTCATCTGCAGAGGGGGCAGCGGGCCAGTGGAGGCAGCTAGTATACGTTAGCTTCCGAATTACCTCGAGAAACTACCTCGACAAAGCGGAATGAAAGAAGACACATTATGTGCAGGGAACGACTTACTCAGCCGACTTATCATCCAACCCATCCGTCAACTCACTAACCACATCTGTCCACAACGTCATCAAGCTCTGCAACCTTCCTAGAATCCACGGCTGCGCGAGCTCCAGCAGCCGCGTCAGCACCAGCGCGCCCAGCTTGCGGCTCGGCCCGTCGCCAATGTTCTCGAAATGCCCAAACCACTCCTCTAGCAGCCAGTCCAGCGTCGCCTCCACCCCGCCGCCAGCGGCGCTGCTAACGCTGGCGATGGCGTCGAGCAGCACGCGCGGGCTCGCGAGCCCGACGCGCGCCAGTACCGAGAAGTAGTCCGTCTCGACGACACCGTCGACGGCGTGGTCCGGCGCGCTGCGGTTCGGCCCGTGCGACTGGTGTAGCTGCCAGCCACCGTGCAGGCCCGCGAGCAGCTTCGCGAGAAACGAGGACGACAGCATGTCGCCGATGAGGACCTGCACGGCGGGCTCGCCGCCGAAGCCGGAGGCGCCGCGGACGACGCATTCAACTAGGTGCGTGACGATGCCGTTGGCGTCGGGCTTGAGGTTGCCGAGGAGCTCGGCGAGCGATGCGAGGAGGGCGATACGGAAGTCGTCGGCGAGGACGGTGGCGGGGGAGAGCAAGAGGTACGATTCGGTGATCTCGAGGGATTTTCGTAGCGTGTCGGTGCCGAGGGAGAAGAGGGGGAGAAGGTGTGGGAGGAGAGAGAGGAGATCTGGCGGTGCGGGTTCTGGAGCAGATGGGGTTTGCGCAAGGATCGAGGACCAGAGATCGAGGGCGTCTTCTAAAAGGTATACCTGTGTGTCCGACCCAGGCTCGATGGAACTTCGAATGATGGGAAGGAACTGAGAGTGGTAAACGCGAGAATTGGCTTTCATGGCATTGGTTAGGCGGGAGAGCACTGTTAGAATGGCCTGTTTCATGAGGTGTTCTTCGCCAGATTGCTCCCATAGAGGTGGGAGTAGGGATATGATGCTGTCGGCGTAAGGGGTAATCTTCATATGATTAACTTGAGCTTATCATAAATATCGCAAGACGCTAGGATTCTTACATGGTGATCCAGTCTCTCAACGAGACTGCTAATAGTACTCAGGAGCGCCATTTTGGTTTCGGGCAACTCAACTTCTCCAATCAATGCCATGAGCCGTGTCAAGACATCAGGTGCGAACGGCTTGAAAGTAACTGCTTTGAACTCCCACTCATCGGCAATATTCTTGAACTGTCTACCAGCCGTGACGCGAACGACCTGGTCATTGAGTGGATCACTGTTGTCAAGAAGATACCTAAAGATTTCGTAGACGAGAGGTTTGCTCTGCTCGGAGACCTTGATGCTAATCCATTGCCCTAGCAAAATCGCAATACGACGGCGGAGGATGTTGTAGCCTGGCTTTTGTTTCTGGACTTCTACTACTAGCGTGGAGGATATGAATGCATCGAAGTCGAGGCGCTCATGCAACACATCGGCGGAGAGACCGATAGCAGTGTATACAGAGTCCTTAAAGAGGATATCTTCATTTTCGGGAGCTTATGCTTTATTAGTAGTTTTTTCTTTGAATTAGGCAATATTCAGGACTTACTAGCCACAGAATAGAAGACCTGTAATAAGGGCTGAATGAGCAAATCTTTGAAGTTCTTTGCCAAATCTAAGAACAACTTCTCCGAGCATGGCCGTATTGAAAATTCGTAATCTTCCCCTCCTTCTTCCCTCTTCTCCCACTCGTCCGGTTCCTCTTCCCATGACCGCAAGTCACTGGGACGAAAAACGAAGAATCGAGAAACAATTGTGGACATCATCTCTCGTACTAGGCCTTCAGTTAGTAGATCAGATTTGACAAGCTGTGTGGCTCGAGTCTTCTCCTCTTTCTCTTCCGCATGTCGGTACTTGAAGGTTTGAGCTGGGTAGAAGACCATCTTCAAGCAAGCGCGGATTAGCAGCAGTCCTTTTAGACAGATCTTTTCTATTATCGGGGTGTCATCCTCATCAGCATCCCCGCCCGTGCCAACCTTAGAAGATGTTACAGCTGTCTTCGAGCCAAATACCTCTCCTAATTTGGCAATTAAACCCCAGTAAGCACGGACTAGGTCCAAAGAATATGGTAGAAGGACAAAAGCCGCAGGATGAACCTGTGCTATTTCGACGTGTAATTTGGCTAGCTGCAAGATATGTTTTCCTATGAGCTGCTGAACGTCTGGTGATAGTGGGGAATCTTCAAGTAGAACAATTGGTAGGAAATCTCCGAACTGATTGCGAACTATGCCCCAGAACTCCTGTACATCTTTGTCTCTATTCGGAAACTCATATCCAGCGATCAGCAGGCGGCGAAGAACCTTGATTGCTAGTAAGCTCTGCTCGACGTCTTCTAAAGCCCCGCCCTCATCGTCGCCTCCGTCGCGAAGAAAAGTCCGCCATCTTCGTACTTTTTCGATATATATTTGACCTAGGACATGGAAGATTTCCGGAGTGACAGACTGAAGGTTCGCCCTCGTCCGCATCAGTCTTCCAGTTGATAGCTCCTTGATAATATGTAGGAGAATTAGCAGAGAGCGTGGAAGATGAAGTCGATTTGCATTAGGTGCAATCGAGGAGCGGATGATCTGTATAAGCTGAGTGATAGCATCTGGCCTATAATAAAATCAGCTCGTAATGCTTTCCATTGTGTATGGGCTTTATATACCAGTCGTTCGGAAATTCAAACCTGACTATCTTGGCTATGACCAAGGAATTTTGAAGAGCCAGGCGCTGATCTGCTTCGTTGATGCCGCTTTCGAGTAGTCTTGACCTGATTACAGCTTTATCCTCCTTGCTAACAGCACTAGCAACTTATCAGCTTTCGCAAAGCTTCCGAGGGATTTCGTGCCTCACTTGGTAGCAGTCTTCCGCCAGTACTTGTCGATGCCATTCTTTAGCTGGATGATAGCTAAATAACGGACTTCAAGTGGCAGCGATTTGTCCACAAATACAGCCTAGAACGTATTTAGCATCGGTTTATTTCTCAGTATTGCCACCTTGGATTGTGTACCTGTAGCAAGCTGTAGTAACCTTTATAGGTTTCCCACTTCTGGAGTTGTTTGGTACCTGTCTGAATTTGCTGCGGATCATTAGAAGCAGCTGAGCGCAGGACATGATACAGTATGCCCTCAGTCAGTGGGTTAGCCTCCCCAGACACCTCGATGAGGTATTCCGCGTCCATGGTTTTCTACGCTTGTACGTTCGCGCAAACTGACTCCCCGCAACACCCCCTCCCGGTTAGCGCCTTCTATGTAAGCAAAATTACCCCGCCTCAACTTCGGCTCAACTTCGATCACCGTTACACCGCTGCAGCTTAGGATGCTCACCTTTAACCATACCTTTGCTTAATACTCAGTTTGCTAGTCACTCTTCGCCTCCTCAACTGTCAGTACCTTTGCCAGCCCCGTCGCGCCGTCTGTTGCCGCAGGCCTCATCCTCACTTTCTTTCAAATACACCACCCCTGGCGCCGCTTCCTCAATAAGCCAAGCCCATTCTCCCCTTCACAGCGCTTATCCCATGCACTGCTGATAACGCTGCCGGGCACCGTGCACTGGGAACAATGGTTGATCCGGCCCCGGAACACCAAAAGTTGAGTTTTTTCATGTTCCTAGCTAGTAAAACTTTTGGTGTTCCGGGGCCGGATCAACCATTGTTCCCAGTGCACGGTGCCCGGCAGCGTTATCAGCAGTGCATGGGATACACAACCCCCACTTGCGCGACTTCTACATGCCATCGCAGACCTCTTTGAAATCACATAAGCCTCCCAGCATCCTATAGTGCACGTTTAATTTTATGTGTAACTCAGTTAGCGCGTTCAGACGAATAGTATAGGGGATTGAAGATTTGATTTTTGATTTGATTGATTGGTTGATTGATTTATTATTACAGCCTCAGCTGGACAAAAAAAGTTTACCAAAGCGACTTGGGCTATGGCTGAATCAAGAGACGCCGTCTTTGATTAGAATGCTTATTTATAACTGGTTAATAAGCCTGGGGGCGGCAAGGAAAAGCGCATGGGTCAAACCAAGACCCAGGAGTCTGAAGCTCAGCCAGTGTTGCCGAAAGCTCCGGGAGTGTTAAAATACGCCACATCGCAAAATCTTACACTAGATGAACTTTAGCACCGTGCGCGCACACTTAATAAGCTTTCAACACAAAATTCTTTAAAATTATCGCCATTAAAGCTACACTTAATTATATAAAATTGTAATTATACCCTATCTTTAGTATATCTAAGATCGTGTAATCTTAATATTAGAAATGGCTAATAATATATAACTACCCTAAAGTGCGTAGAGATATATCTAAGATAGATTAATAATATATCTAAGATATAATCTAAATACCCTTGCGTACTTACCTATTTTAGGTAGTTCTTCTATACTACTACTAATAGAAGTAACTTAGTCCTTAATTAAAGACTTGGAACAATTATAGGAGGACTTCTTTTATAAAGGGTAATAGGTATAGGAGAAACGCACATATATAAACATTAAAGATGGTAATTAGGATACATCCAGCTTATATTAGGAGTATTATAAAGATATACAATCCCAAATGCCCACACTATAATAATCTGCTAATGCCTCTTCTTTAATGCTAGTAGTAAGTAGAATTCTATAATACGAGCTATATATAATATATAAACTAATTATTTCTATAATATAGCTAGGCTTAATATTAATTATATAGACTAAATTGCTTGCAGTAGAAAGACTTATATTTAGTTAAGATATACTAGAATATCCTATGTCCTCTAAGTACGGGATTAGATATATAATAGATTTATTTGGCCTATAGCTAAATAATAAGAATATTACTAAGATATATAAAAATATAAGAGACTATATCTTAGATAGATCTTATATATAACTAGGTTCTAATATAGATAGATATAATACTTATATATATTAAAGAATAAGATAAGTATAATATACCCTTTTCTTAGCCTCTAAAAGTACTTTAAAAAACAGATACCCTATATAGGCGTGTTTTGCTGCAAATACTTAGACCCTTAGCTATAAAACTTTTACTATAAGTAAATTATAGAGAAAGACTGGGAAAGAATACGTAAATTATAAGAAAAGGTATAATATATCTATAATATAGACATTATGTACTCTTATATATTTTCTTAGCAATTTAATAGAATTAAATTAAGATAATTTTAAACAAAGAGACATAAATATTATTATTCATTGCTTAACATCCGATTCGGATCCCTGTTGGGCCCACGCGGACTACTCCTTATATACATGTGGGGAGAAAACTCTATTTGAGAAAACCCCGTGATCCGTCTCCCCGCCTTTTGGGGCTCGCTTGCGAGTCGCCTAAGAGACATAAATACGTAAGACACTTATTTATATCACCTATTCTTATTAATATATATAGGCTTTATAATAGTATTTATTATATATTTTAGCACAAAATTGCCTATATAGAGCAGAGTACTAGCTATAAGCTATATCTCTATATTATAAAGTATATAGTTAGTGTCTAATATATCCTAAATATATTATAACTATAACTAAGCTATAACTAGTTACTTATAGATAGACTTGTGGTAAGTATATACTGTACTAAGGGAAGTTGGATATAAAACTATAAAAAGCACTACTAAAAGTCTCTTTCTTTAGTTTTAAGATACTTATTAAAATATTTAAGAGATTTACTTAACTAAGGCTATTAGGGCACCCTAGAAATCTATACAGCGGTAAAGTATAGGAAGAAAAGATTAAATAATTACGGTAAGTTATTATAATACGCATATAACTATAATATAACTGTTCGTACTAACTTAATAGCACGAGTGAGTCGTATCCACGGGCACGAAATACACGTAGTATTGTATGCTTATTTGGATGGTGACTGTCGATTGTATAAAGCAGACTACGTAGTCTATATACTGATGCGACCTCCCCCTAATTAGTTAGTGCTTCAGGGGTGCACTAGACGCGTAAGTGGGTGGTTGGTGCACCGAACGCGTAAACGCGTAGTTGGTGTACTGTACGCGTAAGCACGCGTTCGGTATGACAGGTGCTGTAATTATACAATAACCTTAATATATCTAGGCTATAACCACGCCTAAGGACCTAAAAAATGGGTACTGGCCCCTTATAACGTGGAGTTTAACTATATATAGCCAGATAATATTAAGAATTGCCTATATATTATTTTAACTTCTTATAGTAAACATACGCATCCTTTAGCACCTCTGTTAAAGGTTCTAATATAACTTATTAAAGAACTTTAATAATAAATCTAGCGATAGTTAGGGCTAAGGCTTACTTTAAGTATATTATATCTAAGTTATATTAATACCCTATCCTTATTATATTAGGCTCTTTTATATATAGCCCTTTAATAAAAGAGTTTTATAAAAAATATAATATTACTAGCCTTCTAAACCTTTACTAAAGCCTTATAAATCTTAATAAGATTTAATACCTAATTAAAAAGTAATAGCTTTTATTATTTCCATAAGGTTAAGATATATAAGGGGTAATATTTAAAAAGTATTTATATTATAAAATAGGTCTTAGATATATATAAGATATATTCCACTAAAATAGCAAATTAATAATTATATCCTTTTAAAAAGGCTAGGTAGAAATACTTTTAATATTAAAAATATTTAAAATTAATATGTCTTTTAAATGGGTTGGTATAGCTAGGTTAGATAAGGTTATAATTGCTATAAATGTCCCTAGAATTAATAAAGGTATTATATAACCTAGTTATATTATAGTTATATCTTTATTCTAATAAGGCTATAGTTATTATATTAATAAGGGTTTTTATAAACTAAGCTATAGGTTAATTAGCAAAAATATATTAATAACTTTTCTATACTATATTCCGCTTATATAAGAATTGCAGCTATCTAACTTATTAGAGTTATATTTATAAACGTGGATTTTATATAGCTCTAATGGATATAGATAGGGCGTAGGTAAAAGGTATTTTATAATGCGTATATATTAAAGATATTACTAAAATATATTAGGGCTTGGCCTTTACCTAGTAGATATTAACCCCTCGCAGACCTAGTAGGGCTATATAAAGTCTGCAATTATATATTGCTAAATCCATATTCTTTATAGTATTTATTGGGTTATTAGAGCCAGAAATATAGGCTAAGATAGTATTGGCTAGTATATGGCTTTAATTATAGAGGCTATAAGCCGTAAGTAATACTACAAAATTTTAGACATAATTAAAAGTATAGAGATATTATATCCCTAATTTATCTATATTGTATCCATATTCTAACATTCGCGGTTATAGAAAAGTATAGTAATAACTATAAAATTATAAACTGGTGTTAATATAAGCGATATATATGTATTGCATCTAGAATAAATCTATATTATAATAAAATAGACAGTAATATATTCTTTATAATTATAAAGAATATAAATGCTGTTAAATGCTTCTATTTTTAAGTAAATAATCTAGGACGTTAATTAAGCCTTTTTGCCGCTATTTTAATGTTTATATATCTTTTATGTCCGTTATATAGTATTATAATAATAAATTTAGTAGGTAGAGAAATAATAATTTTAATTATAAAGCGTGGAAGGCGTATAATTAGCATAGAATTTTATATATATCGCAAACTATATCTATTGCTAAAAGAATGGCTCTTATAGAGATGCATAAATATATAGCTTTATTATAGCACTAATGTGGATATATTGCTAATATAATCTATAATAGTTTAATAAGGGTTAAAAGAGCTAGAAAAATTAAGAAAATAGGCCTATACTAGTAAAGGAAAAGCTAATGCTATATCTATAAGTATTAAAGAGAATAAAGATTTTAATTTTAATAATGTTATATTAGATATATTATCTTTTAGAACTAGTATATGCCTATAGTTATAAATACAAAGTTTATAAGGCGTATAATTAAAATCTTACTTATAATCTATTGCCTCTATTTACTCTAGTATATTATATTCTAGATCTTACTAAGTTCTATAAAGCTAATATCTTTTAGTTTCCTCTATTGCAACATTAAATAATGGTTAGATTTTACTATCTCCTAGGCCTATTTTACCGTTAAGTAAGATTATCTAGATATATCCTTAATATATCTAGCTTATAAGCTAACTATATCTAGGACATAAGAGTAGCTTATAGTCTTTACTTTATATAATAGTTACTTAATAAGCTTAATTCTTATAATAGTTAATACTATAGCAATCCTAATTAAATATTTGTAAATAAGAGGCTAGGGTTTTTGTTAGTAACACAAGGTAATATTACGTAGTTATAGTTTGTAGCTAGTATAATGTTTATTGGTTAATATGATTCTATTTAGAATAAGGGAGGGCGAGGAGCTTAAGGCTCCTCGCTACGCTAGTGCCGCGGCGGTACGTAACAATCGCTTGCCTTATTCCCAACACTAGCAACTTTTCTTTTATGGTTGCTATCTAGATATAAATACTGCTTAACTAGCGTAATAAATATCGACCCTCCTTACTTACTATTGCCATTGTAATATAAGTCTCGCTGTCCCAAAATTTGCCTTTTAGCGCGTGGCGCTTTCTTACTTAGGAGTTGTAGGTAGATATTATATTAGGGCCGCCAAGGCGCTAGTTATAAGCGAGCTAATAATAATTTTCTATCCTAGGGATAGAAAATCCTAATTAGTTGGTTAAAATTAGAATTTATAGAATATTATGCTTTTACTCCCTTTTAACCCAACCTTTAACTTATATATATAGAGTATTTGTGTTAACAAACGTTTCTAAAGCCTTGTTTAGGTTTGCCTTTATTATTACATTTACTAGGTTATCTTAACCGTTAATCTATTAAATTTTAAAGAGTTCTTGCCGTTCGTAGGATTGCTAAAGTGCTATAATATTGATTATAAGGCGCTTCTCCTTTGTAGTACTAAGCTTAACTAAACACTTATAGAGGGAATATAAGTCGGTATACATAATTATAGGGATAATAAAAAGTTTAAGTCAATCTATAATTATCTTTAGGGTAGTTCCAATTGTAATTGCTATATTAACTCCGCTAACTATTCTATATATCTCTAACGCTAGAACGCTTTAAGTAATATACTTACTCTTAGTTAAGCTCTAATAGATAAGATTACTATAGATTATAAAGTTATTTTCTCTAGTAGATTTATTTATAATAATAATCTTATATCCTAGCTAGAAGCTAAAATCTTTATTATTTATAAACAACCTATTAATAAATACAAAGAGCTTAGCGGTAGGAAGATTAATAGGTACGTAGAGTAGTCCCCAATTAAGATGGTTTATTTACCAGAAAAGATATTTATTTAGGGCAAGAACGTCGTCCTTAGTTAGTTCCTAGTATTAGGCGGTAATAGAGAGATTAAATAAAGCCTTGGGTTAATAAATAGAAGTAATATAAGCTCTATAAGCGCGTTGCTCCACATATCCTTGCTTTAGGGAATTAGCGTTAATAACATTAATCTTTTTACCTTAACCCTTCTAGCGCAAAGCAATAGAATCCTTATTTAGGGAGAGGGTGCATCCATTAAAGAGTAATAGTATTATTAAATTAAGCTTTTCCTTTGGCTTTGCTATAAAATTTGCCTTTACTAACTTATCTTCTTTAAGAGCTAAGAATTAGTCATCTCCTAAGATAATTATATTGTTAGTTTATATGCCAACAATTCTAAATAGAGTTCCTATAGTTGTAATTAGGAAGCATAGGTTAAATATAAAAGTAGTTATTAAAAGCTTCTCTTTATAGTGCTTGCTATAGGTAGCCCACTAATAGGTTCCTACCTCTGCAATTCCATATAATGGCTTAAGCACAACCATAATTATATCTTTGGGATATTGGTGACAAATTTACTCTAGAAGGTATACCAATATTAAACGCTAAAGGTGCGTCTTTAATTAGGTATAGGCCTAAATAATATTTTATAAATAGACCGCTATTCTATTTTTTATTAAGGAGGGAGCTAGTACAATAATAACTCGCTAACTAGCTTATTAAATTATAGGAGATTATATAAGAATTACCTCCTTACTATTATTGTTATAACCTTAGATAACAAGCCTTAATTTCTTAAATAGGGTATTAGTAGTTTTACCTTTAATCTTATTAACTATTCTTAACTTAAAGATAC
>Ga0307507_10002651_pt1 | contig 36900 bp, 27 predicted proteins | sample 7_EM_MG_FD_207223 | JGI IMG/M metagenome (GOLD analysis project Ga0307507, IMG submission 207223) | Populus trichocarpa ectomycorrhiza microbial communities from riparian zone in the Pacific Northwest, United States - 7_EM | ecosystem: Host-associated > Plants > Roots > Unclassified | place...
CTTGGCAATGACCCGGCCGATTCCATCCCGACGGGGGTCGGGACATAAACAATCAGCCATCCACAAAACAAATGGCATCACAAACATTCATCGACACACTGTTGAGTTCTCAAGAAACAGACACACTTACAAGAAACATTGCTGAGACTTGCAAGATGATTGCTTCGGTACTTCTTTATTTTTGTTTATCTGCCGTTTCCGGCTCCGCCATTCTATCAGACTTTCCCGAGGCTATTTACACGGCGCTTCGAGGGTCGGATCCGATTGGCTTGCCGCTCGGGCTACCAGCCCGGCGACTTGGAGAACATTAGGCAAGCGGGACTAGGGGCGTCAAATCGGGGCGTCAACCGGCTGATGCATTCCGGTCACGGAATCGTCACCGGCGGTACTTCTCCAACGGCCGGTCAGGCCGTCAACGTTTCGCACCGCACGACTGCCGGCTCACCAGACGGGTCGGCACGGTGCGCGGCGGGAACGGAGCGGGGGGCTTCACCAGCTCGACCGTCCCCGTCCGATCCACTCGCTCCGCTCGATCGGCTCGGCCCGCTCTGTCCGTCCGATCCACCACCACCGGAACGTCGACCAACATCAACAGCGCCTCCACTGCTGCCGCCCCGAGCGCGATCGGGTCCTGGGCGATCGTCGTCAGGGCCGGGCGGACCAGGCTCGCCGCCTCGATGTCGTCGAAGCCGACCACCGCCATGTCCCCCGGAATGCTGACCCCCGCATCCGAGAAGGCGTGCATCGCGCCGATCGCCATCTCGTCGCCGGCCACGAACACGGCCGTCGGACGCTTCGGCAACGCGACCAGCCGCGCAGCGCATGCATAGCCGCTGTCCTGGAAGAAGTCGCCGGTCTCCACATACTCAGGCCGCGTCGTCATGCCGAGTTCGCGGATCGCCTCGTGGTATCCGGCAAGGCGCTGCGTGGCGGGGAGCGAGTCCACCGGTCCGGTGAGCGTCGCAATCTCTCGATGCCCGAGGCCGTGCAGGTAACGCACCGCCTCTGCTGCTCCCGCGTAGTTATCCGACGTCACGTACGTCGCCCGTGGCCCCTCGATCGGCAGGTCGAGCGCGACGCACGGAAAGCCAGACCCGTACAGCGTCCGCATTGCCGGATGCCGCTCGTCCACGCCCATCATCACGACTCCGTCGAGCTGATGCTGCAAGGCCACGTCGAGATACGCGCGCTCGTCCGACCGGTGATCGTCCACGTTGAGCAGCAACATGTGCCGCCCCGACGCGCTTAACGCGCGCTTGACTCCGACCAGCAGCGCCAACAGGAACGGGTGACGACGGCCGGTCGCCTCGTACCCCGTGTCCCACAGCAACCCGACCGTGTCAGAACGGCCGCGCACCAGCGCACGCGCCGACTGGCTCGGCCGGTAGCCGAGCCGGCTTGCGGCCTCCTGGATCTGCCGCCGCGTCGTCTCACTCACCTCGGGATGGCCGTTGAGTGCGCGCGACACCGTCGCCACCGACACTCCGCACTCTCGGGCGAGCTCTCTGATCCCGGCCATCCGCAACATCCCCAGTTCTGCCTCAGGCTGCGTACCCGGCGCACGCCGGGCAAGTTTCTCCATCAGACCACGGCCGGGGCGTGATGAGCAGCATGCGTTCGCCGTCATCGGGCGTTAACCGTTGACGAGTCCAAGATCAGTACCCATACTCCGTGACTAACAGTTCCGGAAACGTTTCCGGAAGTTGATCACCCAGGCCGGCGCGCCGACCGCAACCCCGCTCCATACCCTCCACCGCAGGAGCCCCCATGCGACAGCAGCTCAGCACCACCACCCGGCAACGACGCCGCAGAGCCGTACTCGCCGTCGTCGCCTCGCTCGCCCCGATCGCCGCCCTGGTCGCCGTCGTCACGCTGCCGACCGCCGCCATCGCCACCACCGTCCCGACCGCACCGTCCGGCATGACCACCGTGTACAGCGACGCCTTCACCGGGGCGAGCGGCACCGGGGTCGACTCCTCCTGGACCTACGACACCGGCACGCAGTACTCCGGCACCGGCTGCACCGCGAACTACGGCACCAACGAGGTCGAGTCGAACACGAGCTCGACCGCGAACGTGTCCGAGGACGGCTCCGGCCACCTGAACCTGACCCCCGTGAACTCCGGCGGCTCCTGGACCTCGGGTCGGATCGAGACCGTCTCCAGCAGCTACGCGGCCCCGGCCGGCGGCAAGATGGAGGTCTCCGCGCTGATCAAGCAGCCGAACCCGTCCACCGGGCTCGGCTACTGGCCCGCCTTCTGGATGCTGGGCGCGGGCTTCCGCAGCTCGGGGGCCGGCACCTCCGGCACGATGACCTGCTCGAACTGGCCGTCCACCGGCGAGATCGACATCATGGAGGACGTCAATGCCCTGAGCGAGGTCGCCGGAACGCTGCACTGCGGAGTGGATCCGGGCGGCGCCTGCAACGAGACCACCGGGCTCAGCAGCGGTCTGATCGCCTGTTCCGGCTGCCAGACCGGCTACCACACGTACAGCGTCATCGTGGACCGGACGAACACCAGCGCCGAGTCGATCACCTGGTACCTGGACGGCACCGCCTTCAAGACGGTCACCGAAGCCCAGGTCGGCGCGTCCACCTGGCAGGCGGCCGTGGACCACGGCTTCTTCCTGATCCTGGACAACGCGATGGGCGGGGCGTTCCCGAACGCGATCTGCGGCTGCACCTCGCCGTCGAGCAGCACGAGTTCGGGCGCTGCGATGAGCGTGGGCTACGTCGCGGTGTACGAGACGTCCGGCAGCACCTCCACGAGCGCGTCCGCCTCCGCGTCTGCCTCGGCGAGCTCTACCAGCGGCAGTGGCGGCGGCACCTCGTGCACCACCACCGCGACATCGAACATCTCAGCCGACTGCTACGGCGCGTCGCAGGGCACGATTTCCAAGGCTACGACCACTGACACCGCGCCGAGCGGGGTGGACGGCAACCAGGTCGCGCAGCTGTCCAACGGCAACTATCTCGAGTACCCGAACGTCAACTTCGGCACGACCGGCTCCACCCAGTTCGACGCGAGAGTCGCGTCCGGGGCCGCCGCCGGAGTGAGCGGGCTGGTCGAGGTGATGATCGACAGCCCGACCAGCGGCGCGGTGGCCACCTTCGCGGTGGCCAATACCGGCAGCTGGTCCACCTGGAAGACCGTGCCGGCGAACATGAGCAAGGTCACCGGCACGCACAACGTGTACCTGGTCTTCTATTCCGGGGCCACCGGCAATCCGTCGTACGTCAGCCTGCACTACTTCAACTTCCCGACCAGCTGACGTGACAGACGGCTGAACCGACCGGTCCGTCGCGCGGCGCTCGCTCCGCTACTCGGGACGCATGATCAGACAGCTGCTGGTGGCGGTCGCATAGACCTTCCCGGTCGCGTCGACGATGCGTGCCTCGGCGAGCGCCGTGCGACGGCCGATGTGTACGACCGTGCCCTCGGCGGTGACCGTACCGGTGGCGATCGTCATCGGGCGCAGGAACTTCACCGAGAGATCAAGGCTCGTATAGAACACGCCCGCCGGAAGCTTCGTGTGCACAGCGCAGCCGCAGGCCGTGTCGAGCAGCGCCGCGTAGACCCCGCCGTGCACCGAGCCGAGCGGGTTGTAGTGGAACTCCTGCGGCGTGAGGCGGAACGCGACCCGGCCCTCCTCGAAGGAGAAGCCCGCGAAGTCGAGCGTGTCCATGATCGGCGGCACCGGAATCCGGCCCTCGGCCAACGCGGTGAAGAACTCCAGGCCGCTGAGACCGGCCCCGGCGCCCGCGGTCGCCAGCGGATCGTCCCAGCTGAAGGTGCGTTCGCGGACGGCCGTCGGCTCCTGCTCCCGCCCCTGCGGCCGCTCTTCCCGGGGCACGGCGGCCCTGGCCTGGTCGAACTGCGCGGTACCGGTCATCGGACGCCCCTCGTGGTGTCGATCGCGCTCGGCGAGCCGCTCGTCGCGACACCGCCACGCTAGGGTACCTGAGTTTCAGATAGCAACTTAGCTAGTAGAGTGGTGCTGTGACTTCCGCCACCGACACCGACAGCACAGCAGCTTCCGAACCCGCCGCGTCAGGCCACCTCGACTCCCACCTGCGGCCGTACCAGGAGTACGACAGCGAGACCTGTTCGATCGCACGCACGCTGGCGCTCGTCGGCGATCGCTGGACGCTGCTGGTGCTGCGCGACGTGGCGAACGGGGTACGGCGCTTCGACGATCTGGTCTCGCACCTGGGCGTCGCACGCAACGTGCTGTCCCGGCGCTTGGCTGCGTTGGTCGAGTCCGATCTGATCGTCCGCACGGCGTACCGCGCCGAGGGCGCGCGTGAGCGGTACGAGTACCGGTTGAGCCACGCCGGACGGGAGCTGATGCCGGTCCTGCTGGCCTTCATGGCCTGGGGCGACCAGCACCTGGCCGGTGATGACGGGCCACCGGCCGTGACCAGGCACGCGGACTGCGGCGCGAAAGTTCGGGTGTTGGTAACCTGCGAGGCAGGCCACGAGCTCGGCGCGCGGCCGCGGGTACGGGTGGAACCCGGACCGGGCAGCCGCACCCGTTCGTGACCCGGAGCCCGGTTCCCGGTCCCAGGACGCCGGACCCCTGACGCCGGATCGACCGAAGGGAATCGCCGTGTGGGACGAGGCAGCCGAAGCACTGCTGGAACGCTGGATCGCACTCACCGGCCCCAACGGCGCGAAGTACGGCCGGAAACTGGTCGACTGCTATCGCGAGCCCCATCGCCGCTATCACACGACCGAGCACCTGACTCACGTACTCGATGTCGTAGATTTGCTCGAGGCCGAGGCGGCGCAGCCGCCTGCCGTGCGCTACGCGGCCTGGTTCCACGATGCGGTGTACGAGATCGGCGTTGATACGAGGCTGACGAACGAGGAACGCAGCGCACGGTTGGCGGAGGCCGTGCTGCGTGAACTCGATGCACCGATAGATCTGGTCGCCGAAGTGGGCAGGCTCGTCCGAAGCACCGCCGACCACCGGATCGGGCCGAGCGACACCAACGGCGCAGTGCTCTCCGATGCGGATCTCTCGGTCCTGGGCGGAATCCCGGAGGACTATCAGCGCTACGCGGCGCAGGTCCGTGCGGAGTACCGGGAGATCCCCGGACCACAGTTCCGCTCAGGTCGCGCCACGATCCTGCGTGACCTGCTGGGCCGCAGCGCCATCTACCGGACGCAGCGCGCCCGCGAGCTGTTCGAGCTGGCCGCCCGCGAGAATCTGGCCGCCGAGATCGCACGCCTCACGGGCTGACGCACTGGCAGCCTCACGCACGCCCTGACGCCTTGACGCGTCCTACGCCGCAGATCCACGCGGGTGCTTCGGTCGCCGCAGGCCCGCCTCGGTCAGCCTTCTGAGCAACTCGCGGCTGCGGACCGGCTCGGCGCCGGCCTCGATCGCGGCACGGTACAGCCGCTCCGGCACGTCGTAGTGGTCGCGCTCGAAGCCGCGGGCCGGGATGTCGAGGGTGCGGGCGAAGGCGTGCAGTTCGTCCAGCGAGACGTCGCTGACCAGATGCGACCACATGCGGCCGTGACCAGGCCAGTTCGGCGGGTCGATCAACACGGTCATGTTGACGAGAGTACGTCCGCGCTCCCGGCGCACGCTAACCCGGCCCGCGCCAGGCTCCGCACGCGGCGGCCATCCCGGCGCCCGGGGGCGCCCCCTTCCATCGCCGCCTCGATGCTGTTACGTTCCGCGCCGTGAGCGGATCAACCAGCGACAGCGGGGCGAGCGACGGAAACCCGCTCGAACCGATCATCCCGGGCTTCCATCCGGACCCGACCGTCTGCCGCGTCGGCGAGGACTACTACCTGGCCTGCTCCAGCTTCGAGTACTTCCCGGGCGTGCCGCTGTTCCACAGCCGCGACCTGCGCTCGTGGACGCAGATCGGCAACGTCCTCGACCGTCCGGGCCAGCTGCGGCTGCTCGCCGCGGCGTCATCAGGGGGTGTATACGCGCCGACGCTGCGCCACCACGACGGGCGGTTCTGGCTGACCACCACGAACGTGTCCACCCGCTCCCACCTGATCGTGACCGCCGACGACCCGGCCGGCCCGTGGTCGGATCCGGTGTCCGTCGGCGAGTTGCCGGGCATCGACCCCGACCTGGCCTGGGACGAGGAGGGCCGGTGCTGGTTCAGCTATGCGATGTTCCCGCAGAAGGGGCAACCCGGCGGGATCATGCAGGCCCGGATCGACCCGTCCACCGGCGAGGTCCTGGACGCCCCGCGGTGGATCTGGGGCGGCACGGGCCTGGCGTACCCCGAGGCCCCACATCTGTACCGTGTCAATGGCCTGTGGTACCTCGTCATCGCGGAGGGCGGCACCGAGCGGGGTCATGCGGTGTCGGTGGCGCGGGGCCCGAACCCGTGGGGTCCCTTCGAGAGCTGCCCGGACAACCCGATCCTGACGCAGCGCAGTACTGATTCGCCGGTCCAGAGCACCGGCCACGCAGACCTCGTACAGGCGGCGGACGGCGGCTGGCACATGGTGATGCTGGGCACGCGCCCGCGCGGCGGCACGCCCGCATTCCACGTTCTCGGCCGCGAGACCTTCCACACGACGGTGCGATGGGTCGACGGCTGGCCCATGCCCGCGCCGCTGTCGTCCAGTGAGGCTTTGGCTTCGCCGCTCTCCTCCGACGTGCTCCGGGACGACTTCGACCAGGCCGAACTCGCCCCCGAGTGGATCTCCGTGCGCCGCTCGCCCGCACTGCTGGCCGACCTCGCCGCCACGCCGGGCCGACTCCAGCTGCGCGGCACCGGCAGCACCCTGGACAGCTCGCTGCCGGTGCTCGTAGCGCGTCGTCAGCAGCACCCCTACAGCAGAGTCAGAGCGCTGATGGACTCGTCGCACGGCTGCGGCGGCCTCACGATCCGGATCGATGAGCGTCACCACTACGAGATCGAGGCCGGTGCGGGCCGCGTCCGCTGCACCGCGCGGGTCGGACCGTTCACCCAGGAGTTCGGCACGATGGAGCTGCCCACGCCCGCGGTGGTCCTCCGGATCGAGACGGTGCCGACCCGCGACGGTTTCGGCAGTCCGGGCTCTCCCCCGGACCTGATCAGGCTCGGCATCGAGCGCGGCCCGGTCGAAGGGAGCTCCCGCGAGCGCGGGCTCCCGGACGAGGGCGAGTTCATCGTGCTCGGCGAGTTGGACGGCCGGTACCTGTCCACGGAGGTGGCCGGCGGCTTCACGGGGCGAGTGATCGGCATGTTCAGCTACACGGGCATGGTCGCCTTCGACTGGTTCGAGTACCAGAACTGCGGGTCCTGACCTGCCCGGCCAGGGCCGAAGGTCCGTCAATCTGCCCGCTTTAGTCCGTATCTGTGAGATCACGGTTCGGCGCACAGTCAGCAAAGCCTGACCCTGCGTAAGATCGCGCACATACGCTGCTCCTCGTCTTGTCAACCAGGGGAGGGTCGGCATATGCCGCAGAAACGACCAGTGCGGGCGGATTCGGGGCCGAGAGCAAGACGGGCCGGGTGGGGATACGTCGGCGTGTTCGCGTGCGTACTAGCTCTCGCGGTCACCGGCTGCGCCAGCACCGCCACAACGTCACCCGTCGGAGCCGGAACGCCGTTGGTAGCGGTCAGCGACACATCGCAAGCGACGCCGACCGACCTCAGCTCGCCGTCGCTGGACGTACCCGCGACGTCGGCGCCGCCGTCCACAGCACCGCCGTCCTCAGATCCTCCGGCGACAAGCGCAGCGCCGCCGCCCCAGCCCGTGACGACTACGCACGCCGCAGCACCGAAACCGTCGCTCTGCGGCGCGCCCGTGAATCCCTTCGGGTACAACTTCTGCGGCCGGGGCGGCTATATCTACGGCGCAAATCCGGCCAGCGTGTGCAGCTACTTCAACTGCATCGCGAACTTTGGAGTGAGCAAGGGGTACATGATCGAATGCAAGGACCACACATACTCGACAGCCGGCGGGCGGTCGGGTCGATGCTCAGATCATGGCGGCCAGCTACAACCGGTCTACAGCGGCTGACGGTCGACGGCACACGTCACCCGCTCAGTGCACCGCGAATGCCAGGATGGGGCGCACGAGCCCGTCACCGGACGGCGGGCTCGCGATCCCACGGGGAGCAGCGTTGCAGAACTCGTCGACACTCGGCGTCCCCGGCGGCGACGTCCCGCCCGAGATCTGGCAGGCCGACAGCTTCCAACGCTGGTACCAGGCGCAACGCGGCGCGGGAAACAGCCTCGAGGGCGTCGAGGTCCTGTGGTCGCGCCGGACGGGCTCCGGTCCCGATGCGCCCATGTTCTGGGCGATGCACGTCGCGGTACGCATCGCGGCCGAGGGACGCGTCAAGTCGAACGAGATCGTGATCTCACGACCCGACAGCAGCTCGGTGGCGCTCTACTGCCCTGCGCCCGCTCCCGTCCCCGGTACAGCAACAGCAACATCCACAGCAACAGCAACAGCCCTCGACGACACCGTCGTGGTCCTGGTACGCGAATTCCGCAGCCCCGCCTCCACCTCGGACGGCTTCGTCCACGAACTCCCCGGCGGCTCCGGGGAGTCCGGGGACCCGCGCGCCCAAGCCGTGACGGAACTGAAGGAGGAGACCGGGCTGAAGATCGACGCGGATCGGCTCCGCGCCCACGGCAGCCGCCAAGTGGCGGCCACCTTCTCTGCGCACCACACGCACCTCTTCTCCGCCCCAATCACGGACGCCGAACTCGCGCGGCTGCGCGAACTGCAGCAGAGCGTGCACGGCGTCGGCCCCACCGAGCGCACGTGGATCGAGATCGCCACCTTCGGCGAGATCCGCCGCAGCCGCCTGGTGGACTGGTCGACCCTCGGAATGCTCGCCCAAGCGCTCCTCGACGGCTAGCCATGACAGCTCAGCCGATTGTGTCGGCGAAGATGTGCAACTGCTTGTTGTTCGGGAGGGTCACGTACGCGGCCTGCTTCCCCGCACTCAGCGGGATCGACGCCGCGTAGAGGCTCACCTTCTGGTCCTGCGGGTAGGTACTGCCCGCCGGTCGGTTCCAGTACGGCGCCGTCGCGACCAGCGTGCAGCCGGGAACGGCCTGGTTGTTGTACCAATCGGCCATGGTGAGCGTCGAGGTCGACGTGCTGCCGTCGGTGTAGGTCACGGTGACGGACCCGCTCTGGGTGCCGTTGGTGCCGGCGCCGAGGACCGACAACGTGGAGCCCGACCCCGTCAACGCGATGCTCTGCCCGGCGGTGGTGACCGTGTCGGGCTGGCCTGCGGGCGCGGTCGGCCAGGTGAAGCTCGCCGAGCCGCCCGCACCCGACCCACTCGTGACTGTCCCGCCAGGAACGACACCCACCGAGGCGAGCGCCTGCGCGGAGAAGCTGAACCCAGCCCCGTCCAGGTTGCCCGGCGCCGGATTCGCATCGTCGGTGACACCGACATCGGTGTACGCCGCGGCCAGGTTCGCGTAGGCGACCTGGATCGTCGCCGAGCCATCGCCCGGCGACGTCTTCGGCGACCCGTCGTACCGGGTGGCTCCGGACAGCGTCGCCGCTCCACCCGTTGCCGTGGCCGGGATGGTCACCGACCAGGTCGTCGACACCGACGTGCCCGGCTCGACCTTGCGGAAACTGGCCGCCGTCGTCGGGTTCGCCGTCCAGCCCGTGGGCACGGACAGGGTCATCGCGGCCTTTCGTACGGCCTCGGTGGCGCCGTTGGTAAACGTCGTCGTCACCGAAAGTGTGCCGCCGGCCGTCGCGATCGCCGGGGCGTTCACTTTGGTGTAGCGGGGCCCGGTCGTCCGGTCGACGCGGAACGTGTCCGTGAGCGGCAGGTTGCGCGAGGAGTCGCCGACGTACACGGAGTACTTGCCTGCGGCGAGGGTCCACGCCTGCGCGTCGGTGCTCCAGTACGACGCATCCTGCGCGCTGAGCACGAAGGTCACGCGCTTCGTCTGGCGCGGCGCGAGGTTCACCTTCTCGAAGCCCTTCAGCTGCGTCGCGGGCTCGCCGGCGGCTGCGGGGTCGCCGAGGTACAGCTGCGCGACCTCGGCCCCCGACCGGCGGCCGGTGTTGGTGACGTCCGCGCTGACCGTGAGCTTTCCGTTCTCCTTCAACGTGGAGCCGTCCACGCGCAGGTGCGAGAACCGGAACGAGGTGTAGGAGAGGCCGTAGCCGAACGGGAAGAGCGGCGTGAGGTTCTTCGCGTCGTACCAGCGGTATCCGACGTCGAGCCCCTCGGAGTACGCCACCTGGCCGTTCACGCCGGGCCACTGCGCCGCCGTCGAGGCCGGGACCTGGGCGAGCGAGACCGGGAAGGTGACCGGCAGCTTGCCGGACGGGTCGACGTCGCCGTAGAGCAGCGCGGCGATCGCGTTACCGGCCTCCTGCCCCGGATACCAGGCCTCGAAGACGCCCTTGACCTGGTCGAGCCACGGCATCGTGACCGCCGAGCCGGTGTTGAGCACGACCACCGTGTTCGGGTTGGCCGCCGCGACCGCCTCGATCAGCTGGTTCTGGTCGCCGGGAAGGTCGATGTTCGCCAGGTCGCTGCCCTCGGACTCGAAGTCGTTGGCGTACACGATCGCGACGTCGGACTTGGCCGCCAGCGCCGCCGCCTGCGCGATCAGGTCGCCGCCGGGCTGCTGCCAGCCCAGGTTGACCTGGGCCGCGCCGCCGGCCTGGTAGTAGTCGACCTCGACCTGCACCGGCGTGCCCGCGGTCAGCGGGACCTGCGCGGTCTCCGTGGTGATGGCCTGGTCCCGCCAGTTGTCGATCACCAGCTGGCCGTTGATGAACAGCCTGCTGCCGTCGTCGCTGGACAGCCCGAACGTGTAGGTGCCGGTGGTGGGCGGCGTGAGCGTGCCGGTCCACTTGACCGAGAAGTTCGTGCCCGCCACGCCCGGCGCAGGTGATGCACCGTTCCAGTTGTACGACACCGTCGGGTCGACCTGCGTGGTGATCGGGGTGCCGGACAGCGTCGTGTTGCCGAAGTACTCGCCCTGCAACCCGTTCCCGGTGCCCGACGGGGGTGTGAGGTACGAAGTGTCGACGGCCGGCAGCAGCGAGTTCGTGCCGAGGTCGCCCTGCGCGTAGGTCACCGTCGCGCTGGACCCGGCGCGTGCCTTGATGCCGTCGTACGGCGTGACCGTGCCGGTGCCCGCGACGGTGGCGCTGCCCCCGCCGGCGCTCATCGTGTCCGACCCCGCGCCGTCTCCGATCACTGCGATGGAGTGCACGGTGCTCGGGTCGAGCGGCAGCAGGTTGCTCGCGTTCTTGAGCAGGACGGTGCCGGCCTCGGCCGCAGTCTTGGCGACCGCGACGTTCGCAGGCGTCGACGCGACGGCGCCGGGAGTGTCCGGCGACGGGTGGTCGAACAGGCCGAAGCGGAACTGCTCGCGCAGGATCCGGGTGACCATGTCGTCCAGCCGGCTCTGAGCGACGGACCCGTTCTGCACGGCCAGTTTCAGCGCCGCACCGAAGTAGGACTCATCAGGCATCTGCATGTCCAGGCCCGCATTCGCCGAGGCGACCGTGCTGTGCGTGCCGCCCCAGTCCGAGGTGATGAAGCCCTGGAAGCCGAAGTCGGTCTTCAGGATGTTGTTCAGGTAGGCGTTCTCGCAGGCGTACGTGCCGTTGATCGTGGAGTACGAGCACATCGCAGAGGACGGGTTCGCCTCGCTGACAATGGTCCCGAACGCGGCGGTATAGATCTCGTGCACGGTCCGGTCATCGATCACCGCGTTGTCGGCCGGGGTGTTGCGGTTCGTCTCCTGGTTGTAGACCGCCCAGTGCTTGACCTGGGCCATGACGCCCTGGGACTGGATGCCGTTGATGTCGGCGGCGCCGATCTGGCCGGTCAGATACGGATCCTCGCTGTAGGACTCGAAGGCGCGACCCCAACGCGGATCGCGGACGATGTTCACCGTCGGCCCGAGGTCGACGTCGACGCCCTTCGCCTTGTCCTCGTTGCCGATCACCGAGCCGTACGACGCGGCGACCGACGTGTCAAAGGAGGCTGCGACATCGGCCGCCGCCGGCAACTGGGTGGTGTTGTCCATCCGCACGCCGACCGGCCCGTCCTGCATCTTCAGCGCGGGGATGCACAGCCGCGAGTCGCCGGGGATGTCGCCGGTGTAGGCCGACCCGGCGGCGCCGTGCACCATCGAGATCTTCTCGTCCAGCGTCATCTGTCCGAGTACCTGGGACGCACGCGCGTCGATCGGCGCGTGCGACCCCACCCAGGGACAGGCCGCGTTGACGGCCGGCACCGGCGCGGCCTGGGCTGCGGCCGGGGTCACGGCGGCCGCCACCAGCGCCGCGCCGACGGCGAGCGCCCCATAGTGCTGCTGTCGCTTCCGCATGCTGAATCCATCCCTCCGTCGCTCTCACGGGGTCAGTTCGGCGACCCTGGTGAAGCCGTCCTGCGTCGCCGTCACCACGACGCGGACCTGAGTGGTCGTCACCGGCGCGGCGAACGGGATCCATCGGTACACCTGAGTGTTACCGGACACAGTGGCCTGCGTCACCCAGTTCGCGCCATCCCAGGTCTGTACCGAGAAGTCGGTCGGGGCGCCGTCGGGGAACGAGATGAAGCCGACGCCGGTGAGCGCAGCCAGGGACGGCGCGGCGATCGTGAGTGTGTCCGGGTACTGACCGAAGGTGTCGTCGTTCCAGAACGTGGACGGGTTCCCGTCGACCGCGTTCGCCGCGTAGTAGGTGCGGGTCGCACCGTTGACGACGTTAGGCGCATGCGAGCTCGACGCCGACGCGGTGGTTCCTGTGGCCCACGTACCGAATACGGGCACGTCAACGGTCGAGCTCGCCACCGTGCCGTCAGGGGCCTTAGCCGTCACCGTCACCGGGTACACCCCGCTAGCTGCACCAGCGGGCACCGTGAGGTGCACAGTCGCCAGCGTCACCGAGTCGGCCGGAGTGAGCGGTACCTGGGCCGGGGTAGCGGTCGCAGTCCAGCCATGCGGCACCTGCGCAGTCAGCCCAGCCGAAGCAGCAGCGCCGGAGCCAGAGCCGGAGCCAGTCGAACGCCCCTCCACCACGACCGAGACGTCACCACCACTTCCCGACTGAATGGGAGTCGCAGTCCCCGCAGAGACAGTCAGCGCTGTGAACGGCGCGTGCGGTGCCACGACAGTAAACGTGTAGTCGCCCGACCCGGCCGTGATCGTAAGCGCTTGGTCGCTTGCCGCACCAACAGTCAACCCGCCATCGGTCTGACCCTTGCGACCGGCCGCGAAGATGGTCCGGCCGCTCTCACGCACGGTCGACTGCCGTCCGCCCAGCAGTGGCAACTGAATCGTCGCCGTCGCGCCGACCGGGACCCGTGCGTGGTAAATCAAAGTACTGCCCTTACGCTGCCACGAGCTCTCGACCGTCCCGCGCACCGTCTGCTGCTGCGCCGAAACCGACGTCAGGTCCCCAACCACACTCGGCGCCAGAGTCAGCGTGCCGTAACCAGCTCCCGCACTGCCAGGCTGAATTCCACCAAGCTGCTGGTAGAACCACTGCCCGATCGACCCACCGAGCCCGATGTGGTCCTTCGACGAGGTCCCGTCCGGCGCCGACGAGTCCGGCCACTTCTCCCAGATCGTGCCGGGCCCATTGGCCAGCATGTAGCCGAAGCTCGGGTAGTCGGTACGCTCGGCAATCGCCAGCGCGACGTCGTTGCGGCCGTACATTCCCAGGGCCTGGAACACGAACGTCGTGCCGACGAAGCCGGTGGTCAGATGGTCGTCGTACGCTGCGATGTTCTGGACCAACTTGTCGACCGTGGCCTGCTCGTGGCCTGCCGGCACGATGCCGAGCACCAGCGGCATCGCGTAGGACAGCTGGGTGCCGGTCCCGTACTGGCCGTTACTCGCGTCGAAGTAGCGCGCAGTGAAACCGGCCGCGACCTGCCCGGCGAGCGCGCTGTAGTGCGCGGCGTCCGCGCTGTTGCCGAGGACGGCGGCCATCTTGGAAAGCAGGCTCGCGTCGAGGTAGTAGAAGCCGGTCTGGAAGTAGTCGTGCGGGGTGCTGACCGTCGACACCCAGTCGTCGCCCCACGACGTCGGCGCGTTGACGACGATGTGGTCGGCGTCGCTGATCGTGCCCAGATAGTCCACCCACGCCTTCACGTGCGCATAGTTGGCCTCGATGGGCTGGGCGCTGCCGTACTGGGTGTAGGAGTCCCAGATGATCTGCGGGTACGCAGTGCCCCAGGCAGGATCGGTGGCCCAGCCGGTGCTGCCGTTGGTCGGTGCTACGGACGGGATGCTGCCGTCCGCGTTGAGGCTGGTCACGATGTCGCCGAACCACTTCGCGTAGAACGACTGCATGTCGTAGTTGCTCATCGCCTCGACGTCGGAGTCCGCCGCGTCGCCGAGCCACCCGTGCTTCTCGCGTGTCGGGCAGTCCAGCGGGATGGACTCCAGGTCGTTGAGCTGCGTCTGCGCCACGGCGCTCTGGATCTGGTTGAGCAGGGCGTTGGAGGTGCTGAACTGGCCGGTGGTCGCGACGTCGGTGTGCTCCACCTGGGCGGTCACGGTGACCGTGGCGTTGTCCGGCAGGCCGGTCAGTTCGGCATAGCGAAAACCGGCGTAGTTGAAGTGCGGGGCGTAGGTCTCCGCGCCGGAGCCCGCGAACGTGTAATGGTCGGTCTGCCGGGGCGGATCGCCGGCGGAAAAGCTGATATTCGAGGTGGTGACCTGTCCACTGGCGTCGAGCAGCTCGCCCTTCTCGATGTTCACGGTCGTACCGGCCGGCTCGGTGGCGGTGATGGTCACCCGCCCGGTGTAGTTCTGCCCGAAGTCGTAGACCCGCTGGCCCGCCGCGGGCCGCGTCTCCTTCACCGGCGCAACACTCTGCACAATCCGAGTCGGCGGGGTTGAGTCGGCCTGCAACTGAGTCAGTGCACTGTCAACGATGCCCGGCCCCGCCCCGTAGACCCCAAGCTCAGCCAACCGCAGGCTACAGCCCGCGCTGTAGCAGAACAGCTTCGTCGCCGTGACCCGCACATACCGGGCGGTCACAGAAGCGGGCAAGCTCACCGCCCCGGTCCCAGGATTGGGCTGATCCGCCCCGGTCCGGTCCACCACAGTGGTCGCGGTAGCGAACGTCGGATCATCACTCGCCTGGACCAGGTAGCGCACCGGGAAGCCCGCGCCGATCACGTCCCCGGAGGTGTCGTTCGTAGGCCGCGCCGGAATCAGCCGAACCTGCGCAATACTCTGATCCGCGCCGAGGTCGACTTGCACCCACTTGGTCGTGTCAGGGCTCGACACGATCGTCGAGTGGTAGCCCTCTGATGCGTCGGTGGACCCGTCGATGCCGTCCGTCAGCGCGCTCTGCGACCACCCACAGCAGTTGATCGTGTCCATCGTCGTGACCGGCTTTCCCTGCGCCAGGCTCAACGGATGCGAGGCGGAAGCCACAGCATGCGCGAGCGGCCACGAACTATCGTCGAACCGTGCCGCATCCCACCCCACAACCGAGGCGCGAGCGTCGTAGGTCTCCCCATAGTAGAAATCGTCGCCAGTCACCGGCCCCGCAGCAGACTTCCAAGTCGGGTCAGTACCAAACTGTGCGCTCGTCCCATCAACGTAGGTCACGTCAAGCTGCGCCACGAACGTCGGCCGCCCCGCGTACTGCCCCTTCCCCACCATGAACGCAAGCGCGTTACTGCCAACGTGCAGTTGCTTCGTGACATCAAGATCCCGGTACAACACCCGCGACGCGTAATCGGTAACCGAAGAGTCAAGCACCTCGGTGGGATCGACGAGCGCGCCGTTGAGATGTGGCTCGACCAGCCCCTGCGCCGCGAAATACAGCCGTGCCCGCGCCACCGGCTTCGCCACGTCGATATCGCCCCGCACAAGCGCACCGTCATTCACCTGCAGCCACCACGCCGACCAGTCCGACGCGCGAAGCAGCCCCGTATCAAACGACGCAGCCGCAGACCACCCAGAAACGTGGCCCTCTCTGTTCCAAGTCCGCACAGACCAGACATAAGTCTGGTCGCTCACCAGCGCAGGCCCCGTATACGCCACCCCGGTCGAGTCCCCCGACACCACCCGCCCCGAATCCCAACCAGACCGCGCGCCCTTACCGTGGCCGACAGCGCCCGGCCCCACCCGTATCTCGTACGCAGTCTGCGCCTCAGCGCGCCCCGTATCGTTCACCGTCCACGCCAACAGCGGCTGCGCGTCACCGACCAGCGCGTTCGATGCCTGCCCGTCGACCCGCAAGGCAGTAGGCGCCAGCGGACCGCCGGACCCGCGCACCGTCCCCGAGGCCGCTGCCATCGCGGCAGCAGGAACCGCCATGCAAGCAACAACCGTGGCGACCAGCACCACCGCCTGTGACCGTCGGCCGCGCGAATACCCGAGCCATCTCACAGCCTGTCTCCTCCGAGCCCGATGAAACAGTTCATGAAACACACCAAGGGCATGACACAGCTCACACCCAAGCTGGACCTCCCCACACCGGGCCAGCCACGGGCGCACACATGATCAACAAGCCGAGCGGCACCCGGCCCCACTGAAATCTGCAATAACCACAGTCGACCCCTGGAACCAGAGATCGCCGACTCCAGGACCCAGACCTCTACAACACCGCAGCCAGAATCACCCGACACCATCCCGTGCCGACGATCCCCAAGTAGTAGATTTTCTCATTAGAACGTTTCATACCGCGAGTCCAGAGGGGAGGCTATTCACCGATCGCCGATGCGTCAATAGGCCCACTGCGAAGCTTCCGCGTACGACCCAACCGCTTCACTCCCGGACCAGATCGTTACCCGAAGGATGATCACGTGGCCCCCGGCCAACGAGACAGCGTGCAAAGCACGAGGTCCCAGTCAACCAGTTCTGGCCGACCGGGACCTCGTGGACGCTCACGAGCAAACTCGCGAACGCCCCAGAAGAGCAAGAGGCCCTCCCGGTTTCCCGGAAGCGAGCGCTGGTTTGGACCTCGGCCAGCGCATCGAGCGGGCCGAGTATCCGGTGCTCGTCGACAAGCAGGCCATCGGTCAGGTGGCGTGCGAGGGATACGACCGGCCAGGATGGCACGGCACGAACTCTGTTGACCATCGGTTGGACTAGACCGCCGCTGCCCCGGCAGGTCGCCAGACCGGATCCGCACAGCGCCGACGAGCGTCCCGGCTACGCCGAAGAGATCTGAGGGTCGACCGCACTCGCGTGAAAGTCAAAATAGGTTAATATCCACCCATGCTTCAACGGATTCCGGGCCTCTCGCCAATTCCCGGAACGATGCGCCACCGATGCGGCAGACCGTCAACATATGGGTAAATCGATCCGTTTTTGTTCAATTCTCGATGCCCACAGCACCGAGGCCCCGAAGCTTCTCACCCCTCCTGGCGCCCGCTTTCACCGTTCAGGCCACATCGCACTCGAGATTGCTTCGACCTGCAGATTCGCAAGGACTATGAGTCTGCACCCTGACATACTGACCCGTCTCAACGGGCGCCGATTCGACCCGCACTGTCCGACCTCCACCCGATCTCCATACCTGACAATGCCGCCGCGTGTCGCTCAATGCCGTCCCCGCCCCTCCCACCACCGGTGGTGGGGATCATGAACGCCGAGACCCTCGCACCGGCCCGGCGACCGATCTGCACGGAATCAGCCCTCAGCCCTGCTACCTGCACGGATGGAGTATTCGGCACGTGCAGCATCGGCGGCCGGCCACCCGCCGATTTCGACGAGCGCATCCTCATCCACGAGATCCACATCGCGCCCGGCGCCGTCGCGCACGGCGCCTTCAGGCAACGATGGGACCAGGTCGAGGCGTTCGCGCAGGCTGTGGCACCCCTCGCCGCGCTGTAACCCGCGACAGGGCGAGCGTCCGTGATCGCCCGCCCTGCCTGCCTGGCCCGGCGTGTGCCGGGACCTGCCGTGCCCGCCCGAGCCCGGCGCGGCGGCAGCGGGCACGGCAGGGGTCTAGCGCAGCGACCAGACCTGGTTGGCCTGGGTTCCGCCGCCGCCGTAGCAGTCCCAGATCTGGATCAGGGTGCCGTTGCCGGTGCCCTGGTTGACCGCGTCAAGGCACTTGCCGGAGTTGGGGTTGGTGACGGTGCCGTTGGAGTTGACCTGCCACTGCTGGGCGACGGTGCCGTTACAACCCCACAGCCGCACCTGGGTGCCGTCGGCGGTACCGGCGCCGGCCACGTCGAGGCACTTGCCGGACTGCGGGTTGGCGAAGGTCCCGCCGGTGTAAGACCACTGCTGGTTCCAGCCGCCGGTGCAATCCCACAGCTGCACGGGGGTGCCGTCAGCAGTGCCGAAGCTCTGGATGTCCAGGCACCGGCCGCTGCCCTGCCCGACGAGCGTCTGCCCAGTGCCCCCGCCCCCGCCGCCGTTTGCGTTGGCGGTGAAGGAGAAGGAGTTCACGCCCAGGCCCGGGCCGCCCTGCCAGGGTTCGAAGCCGAACTGGACGCTGGTGAGGTACCAGGCGCTGCTCATGTACCCGCGGCCGAGCGAGTCGTTCGTGAAGTCCTTGATGTTCACGGTGGCCGCGGTGGTCGGGTTCTGGCGGACGTACGACACGTCGTTCCAGCCTATGCCGCCGTTGTTCATCCGCGACTCCCACACATCCCACGTCGCGCCCTCGATCGAGGCGGTGGCGACCTTCGAGCCCGCGGGCTGCGGGGCGCCGGCGTGGTTCGCCCAGATCATCAACTCCTCGCCGTCGTTCTGGCCGGCGGGGTTCGGCTGGGTGTCGAACCAGATGTCGTACGAGGCGTCCCACTGGCCGGCCGCCGTCGTGAAGTTCACGCTGGACTGCGGGTTGCCGAAGGCCGAGACCTGCAGCGGCAGACCGCTGCCGGTCGAGCAGTTGCCGTAGTGGCACCCGGCGTAGATCGACGGATAGGCGGCGGGCGCGCCGTTGGTCGCCAGGTTGTGGTTCCCGGAGGTGACGGAGAACCCGTCGTTGGTCACGTCCAGGCACTGCTGGATCGTGTCGCCCCACTCGTTGTTCTGCACGATGTACTGGCCGCCGGAGACCGCGGTGCTGTCGAACTGGCCGCAGATCGTGGTGTCGGCGTGGGCCGCCGGCGCCGCCGCCAGACCCGCCAGCGCTACCGCCGGGGCGAGGAACAAGGTCTGCCAGCGCGAGAGTTTCGCCATTGGAACCTCCTGATCGTTCGAGAAGTACGCCCGGCCATCGGGCGAGGCCACGCAACACGGCGCTGCACGGCGAGGCGGAACGTAAACGTTTACGACATGCACGGCAAACAGGCCGGACGCGGTACGTACGGGCTATAAATCGTTTTCCGCGAGTGTGAGCAGCAGGTGTTCGGCACTGGCGCCGGAGCGTATGCTGCGAAACTTTCACTGCACTCGATGGGCTGGAGTCGCCCTATGCGTGCTGAGATTGCTGTCCGTGCAGGTCGAGCGCAGATGTCACTCGCGGCGCGGGTCTGTAAATCAATCGACAGAGCCGAAGACCGTACAGTGCCTATCGAGATAAAAGATCATACTGAATACCCTTCTAGGACAGTGCGACGACGGTGACCGAGTTGGCCGCGAACGTCAGGTTCAGCGCGTTGCCGACGAGCGTGTAGGCAGTCGTGGCGCTCTGCGGTGTCACCTGGTTGACGTTACCGGCGTTGTTCTGATCGGTGCGTGCGCCGCTGAGGCTGGTGATCTGAGCCGTCTGGCTCGTCGGCGTGAAGCCCGTGAGCGCGATCGTGGGCGACTGCGCCGTCGAGGACTCATTCGTCACGTTGAGGACCAGCTTGCTGCCGTTGAACTGCGCGCTCACGGCCAGGAACGGGTTGTTCGTCTCGGCGTGCACGACGGTTCCCAAGTTGCCGTCGGAGAACATCGTGGTGACGTACCCGGGCGGCTGGAACCAGCTGCGGTGAGTGTCGAAGAACACCAGGCCCTGGTTCCAGCCGTTGTCGTTCTGCCCGTCCGGCTGCAGGGCGTTCGCTGATGAAACCACGGTCACCCGGTCTCCGTACTGCTGCAGTAGCGAGATCGCCTTCGCGTTCGCCAGCGCGCGTTCCATGTTGTGCTGCCCGGAGTTGAGCTCGAAGACGTTGATGTAGTAATCGGCACCCTGGTTGTACTGGTGGAGCCAGTAGTCGAAGCTCCTCAGCGCATCGATCGACTGCTCTACCCCCTCGGGGGCGTCGTCGAAGATGTGGAGGTCGATCGTGATCTGTGCGTTGTTGGCAACCGCGTTGCTCAGGATCGACTGGTAGGCCGACAGGGAGCCGAGCCCACTACCCGCGCCGGTCACGTGGTCGGGATTCGTGATGACGTCCCGATACCCCACGTCAGCGACCGTCACGATGATCGACGGATCCTTCGCCCAGATCGCGTTCGCGGCGTTGTTGAAGCGGGTGGCGTAGTTCGAGTCGACGTACTCCTCGTTGCCGAACTCGATCTGACGGAACGCGTAGGGGGCCGGGTGCCCGTCAGCGGCGCGCTGGGCACCCCACGTGGTGCTGGTGGAGCCTTTCAGGTAGTCGACGAAGTCAGCCATGTCCTGTGGAGTCTCGTACGAGTTGAACGTGGGAATCGCGTGGATGCCCAGGGCCTCGGCGAAGTTGAGGAAGTCCGGGATCCCCCAGCCGTTCGACTCGTACTGGTACCACCATCCGGTGTAGTCCGGCCGGTTCTCCCGCGGGCCGACCGTGTTCTTCCACCGGTAGTTGCTCCACGTTCCGGGACCGAAAGTTCCCGGGTCCGCGCTTGATCCGCCGTAGCGAAGCACGGTGTTGTGCTGCGACTGCAGCGCGTTTGCGATATCGCCTCGGACCGGCAGCCCGTCGAACCGTCCCCAGGTACCCGGCTCGAGATAGACGTACCCGATGTTGACAGTTCCCGGACCGGTCAGCTTGATCGTGAAGCGGCCGGCGTAGTCCGTCGTGTTCGGAGTGAAGGAGAACGAGTACTTCGTCCACCTTGCGCCGTTCACGGTCAGCGACTGCGATCCGTAGACGGCGCCGGCGCTGCTCTCGGCGGCCACCTGCACGGCAACCGAACCGGTGCTTCGCATGTAGGCGTAGCCGTCGTAGGAGTTGCCCGCCTGCCAGTTGGTTCCCCACCGGTTCAGGCCCATGTTGTCGACACCTACCGAGCCGGAGCCGCCCGTGAAGGTGATCCGCTGGCTCTGCGAGCCCTTGAAGGGATTGCTCGTGTCCAGTGCGAACGATCCGCTCGCCCCGCCCGAGATCGCCTTGCGCCACATGCCGCTGATCCCGGCGTCGCTCTGCGGTTCCGCGAAGCTCTCCCCGAACACCATTTGGCTGTAGAGGCCTCCGTAGATCTCGTGGTTGACGTCCTCCATGCCGACGCCGGTCATCCGCGTCGAGTTCACGGCCTGGTTGTTGATCGCGTTCACGCTGATCGAGTTCCCCACCGGGACGATCGTCCAGTACTGGTCGTTCGCGTTGATGTCGTCCCAGATCTGGGCCTGTGTGCTGTTCGTGGTTCCAGCGCCGACGACGGACAGCACCCCCGTGGCGCGGCGCTGGTTGTAGAACTTGTAGTAGCCGTTCGGCTGAGCTGTGATCGTCCACGCCTGGTCGGAGGCGCTGACGTTGTCATAGATCATGGCGATCGTGCCGTTGCCGGTAGCGCCTCCTGTCAGTGACAGGATCCGGCCGCTCTTGTTGTTCAGCAGGTGGTAGTAGCCGCCGCCGATGTCCTGGATCGTCCAGTACTGGTCCGGTGCGGTGATGTCCGTGTAGACGATGGCCGGGGAGTCGTCCGTGGTGCCCCCGCCCTGTACCGACAGCGAGGATCCGCTGTTCTTGTTCACGATCTGGTAGAGCACGGTCGGGTCCTCGAACGTCTGCACCGGGATGATCTGCCATGACTGGTCCGAGGCGTTGACGTTGTCCCAGACCTGCACGAGGGTGTTGTTTGCCGTGCCGGCGGTCACCGTTGACAGCGCAGCGTTGGCGCGCTTCCTGTTCGTGATCGTCACTGTGCCCGAAGTGGTGCCCGGCGCTACCAGCCAGTCCTGATCGGGGTAGCCGTTCAGGTACTGCCAGAGGTGGACAAGCGTGCCGTTCGCTGTAGCGCCTTGGTTCAACGACAACGCGCGGCCGCTGCGCACGTTGATGAACTTCTTGTAGCCCTGCGCCGCGTCCTGGATGTACCAGAACTGGTCAGTCTTGTTCACGTCGTCGTAGAGGATGTCGTTGTCGCCGTTGTCGGTGCCGCCACCGAGCACGGACAGCAACCGCCCGGACGCCACATTCTTGATCTTGTAGTACACAGTCGGGCTGTAGCCCGTGTCGGCATAGGCCGGGGGTGGGACCGCCAGCGTCCTGACGCTGCCGGCCAGCACCGTGGCGCCCGCAGCGGCGATGGCCTGCCTACGCGAAAAGTACAAGGGCGACATCATGGGCTCGCTTTCGTGGGTCGGTGGTGCTGCTCCGGGGGTCGGTTGGGCGAACGGCCGGGGGTCGGTTGACGTGGTGCGGTGGCGCGGTTGCTTCGGGTCGGCCGGAGGGTCGATCACGGTTTGGGGGCGTAGGCGTCGGCGGGGCGTCCCTTCACGCCCACGTCGGCGCAGAAGACCTTGCCGGAGTGCTCGTGGCGGGCCCGCTGGGCGCCGGTCATGGTCTCGGCGGAGGTGGTGATGAACAGGGTGCCCAGGTCGGGGCCGCCGAAGGTGCAACTGGAGACCTGCGGGGCGTCGACTTCGACAATGGCCAATAGCTCGCCGGCCGGTGTGTAGCCATGGACCGCGGAACCGTCCCATAGCGCGACCCACAGGCAGCCTTCGGCGTCGATGCACATGCCGTCGGGATGGCCGAGGGAGGGGTCGATGGTGACGACCGTGGCCTGCTCGGTCAGGCGGCCGTCGGCGGTGATGTGGAAGCGGTCGACGCGCTGAGTGGGCGTGTCGATGTAGTACAGCCAATCCCCGTCCGGGGAGAAGGCCAGGCCGTTGGAGATGGTGGTGCGCGTCCGGGCCACGGTGATGGTGCCGTCGGGGTCCAGCCGGTACAGCGAGCCGGCGCCGACCTGCTTGCCGAAGGCCATGCTCCCTGCCCACAGTGCGCCGCGCGGATCGGCTTTGCCGTCGTTCATCCGCATTCGCCGACCCGCGTCTGCCTCGGGCTGTCCCAGCCACGTCACCGTGCCGTCGTGCGACATGTGGGCGAAGCCGTGACCGGCGGCCAGCAGCCATCCGCCGTCGGGTCCGATCGAGGGTGCCACGGCCCCGACGGGAACGCCGACCTGAAAGCTGTGTTCGACCTCCAGGTAGCGGGTGTCGGCGTCGAAGCCGGCCTGGTGGACGAGACCGGCGTACTGGTCGACCCACAGCAGCTTCTCCAGGCGCGGGTCCCAGCACGGTCCTTCGGCGTGTTCGGCGCGGTGGTTCCCGGCCACGCGGCTCACCACGGTTCGCACGGCTCAGGCCTTTACGATCTCGGCGACTTCGACGAAGTCACCGCCGTGCCGCAGGGAGGTTGCCGCGGCGAGCACGACCGCGAGGTCGGCGGCGGCGTCGGCGAAGGTCACCAGCGGCTGACGCTGCTCGGTGATCGCCGCCACCCAGTCGTCGATCATGAGCCGGTGGCTGTCGTAGTAGTTCTCCGGCGGGCTGATGGCGGTGCCCTGCGGCGTCTGCGCGTCGAAGCAGTGGGCGTGGCCGAGGTCGGCCTCATAGCTGACGCGCACGTCGATGCGGGCCTTCGAGCCGAACACCGTGGCTTCGGCCTCGTCGACCAGGGCGGCGGCGCCCCAGGAGTACACGGAGTGTCCGATGAGCCCGGAGGCGAACCGGACGGTGAGCAGGACGGTTTCCACCTCACCGTCTCCAGCGTCCTCGGGCGCGGTGCTGTGCTGGGCGGCCACGGCTGTGATCTCTCCGCCGAGCTGGCGCAGCAGGGATGTGTGGTGGGTGCCCTGGTCAAGCATGATCCCGGAGGACGGGCCGGTGCCGGCCCTCCAGCCGTCGCGGACCCAAACGCCGCCCAGGGTGTAGGCGCGGGTGGTGCGCAGCGCCCGAATCGCACCGGCCTGCCCGGCCGCGATGGCGTGGCGGGCGGCCTTGACCGCCGACAGGTGCGGGTAGTTCTCCGCGACGGCCGCCACCACGCCGCCGCGATCGCCGGCGGCGACCATGCGCGTGGCGTCGGCGATAGAAGTGGCCAGGGGCTTCTCCACCAGTACGTGCCGGCCGGCGGTCAATACCTCGACGGCGGCGTCGGCATGCAGGTGGTGCGGCAGGCGCTGGTCGACCGCGTCGAACTCGACTCCGGCAGCCAGCACCTCGGCGAGGGAGGCAAAGGCCGGTATGCCGAGCAGGGCGCCGACGGCGTCGGCCCGGTCGGCGTACGGGTCGACGGCTGCCACGAGGCGATAGCGTCCGCCGGTCGGGTGTGCGTAGACCCGGGTGGCCACCTCCCAGCCGATCGCTCCGCAGCCGACCAGCACGATCCGCACGCTCGCGGGATCGACCTTGTCCGAGGGCACGGGGGATTCGGTGTTCACGGCATGAACGTCCTTTGTATTATCAGAGGATTGTTGTACACCGCTCATCGGGGGGAGTCTTCCGGTGCTGTTTCGGCTGGTGGTCGGGGCGCTCGGCCGGCGCGGACCCCGACCAGTCGGCGGGTGCGGCCCAAGCGCTTGGCGCGCACCCGGTCGATGGTGATCGCGACGCCGAGGACCGCGCCCAGCACGATCTGCTGGTAGTAGGGGCTGACGTTGAGCACGATCAGCGCGTCGTTGATGATGACGAGCAGGACGCTGCCGGCGACGATGCCGATGACGCGCCCCTGCCCTCCGAGCAGGCTGACGCCGCCGATGACGGCCGCGGCGATCGCGTCGAGTTCGTAGCCACTGGCCACCGAAGGGTCTCCCAGCCCCAGCCGGCTGGCGATGAGGATACCGACGATGCCGGCCAGCACTGCGGAGGTGACGTAGGTCCACACCACCCGACGGCCGACGTTGACGCCGGCCAGCCGCGCCGCTTCGGCGTTGCCGCCGACGGCGTACGTCTGCCGGCCCAGGTACATGCGCTCCAGGAAGAACCAGGCAGCGGCCGCGACCAGCACGAACACCAGCGCCGGCAGCGGTATCCCGAGAACGGTCTGCTGGGACAGGTCCATGAACGCCTGCCCGGAGATGGAGATCGGCACGCTGTGGGTTATCGCCTCAGCGGCCCCGCGGGCAGCGGTGAACGTGACCAGGGTGATCACGAACGGGGGCACGTTCAGACGGGTGACAAACAGGCCGTGTACGGCCCCGACCGCCGCGCACAACAGGATGGTGAGCAGGATGCACAGGATCAGCGGCAGGCCGGCCTGGACGAACAGCCAGGCGCTGAACACCCCGGACAGCGCGGCCAGGGCGCCGACCGACAGGTCGATGCCGCCGGTCAGGATGACCAGGGACTCCCCCAGGGCCAGGATCCCGAACTCGGCCAGGTTGCGGCTCATCTCGCTCAGGTTCCCCGGGTCGGCGAACCGGCTCTTGTCCGCCCACACCCCGAGGAACACCGCGACGCAGGCGACGATCACTCCGATCTCGGGGGTCTCGACCAGCCTGCGGGTCCAGCCGGGGCCCGGCTGGGGTCGCTGCGTCCGGCCGAGCACCTCGGCCGGGCTGTTCGTGTTGGTCGACACTGGCGTGGCCTCCTTACCGGTTTCCGCCGGTCGGGGCGGTCGCGGCCGCCCAGGTCATGATCAGTTCCTTGGTGAACTCGGCCCGGTCGATGTCCGCGACCGCGCGGCCGCCGGCCATGACGATGATGCGGTGGCAGATCCGCAGGAGTTCCTCCAGTTCGGAAGAGGCGACCAGGACCGAGCAGCCGCCCGAGGCGGCGTCGGTGATCAGCCGGTAGATCTCGGCTTTGGCGCCGACGTCCACACCGCGGGTGGGCTCGTCCAGCAGCAGGACGGCGGGGTGGGTGGCCATCGCCCGTCCGAAGATCGCCCGCTGCTGATTGCCGCCGGACAGGTCGCGGATCGGCTGCTCCGCGGAGCGGCAGCGCACGTTGGCCACGGTCAGCAGCCGGGCGGCCTCGCGCCGTTCAGCCGCCGGGCGCAGATAGCCGCGGCGGGCCAGGCGGGGCAGCGCGGTCAGGGTCAGGTTCCAGCGGATGGGCGCGGCCGGCAGCAGAGACTGTTCCTTGCGGTCTTCGGCGACCAGGGTCACGCCGGCTGCGATCGCCTGAGCGGGGCTGCGGGGGCGGAACGGTGTCCCGGCCAGAGTGACGGTGCCACCGGTGCGCGGTTGAGCGCCGAACAGGGTGTGCAGCAAGCGGCTGCGCCCGGAGCCCATCAGCCCGGCCACGCCCACGATCTCCCCGGCGTTCAAGTCCAGGTCCAGCGGGCCCAAGCCGTCGGCGGCCAGGCCGCGCGCGGCCAGCACGGACGCGGTCGCGACCGCGGGCAGATCGTCCTGCGCTCGGGCCAGTTCGGCGCCGACCATGGCCCGCACCAGAACCTCCTCACTGGCCTGGTCCCGGGAGAGGTCGGCGACGATCTCGCCGTTGCGCAGCACGACCAGGCGGTCGGACACGTCCAGGACCTCGTCCATGCGGTGGCCGACGAAGATGACGGCTCCGCCGTCATCGGCCAGGCGTCGGGCCAGGTCCAGGACCATCGCGGCCTCCACCGGCCCCAGGGCGGAGGTGGGCTCGTCGAGGATCCACACCAGCGGCCTACGGGCCCAGGCCTTGGCGATCTCGACGAGCTGGCGCTGGGCGACCGACAGCGTGTCCAGCCGTTGGCCGGCCGAGATGTCCAGGCCCAGCTCGTCAAGCGCGGCCTGGGCCTGGCGGTGCAGGGCCCGGCGATCCAGGACGCCGCGCCGGGTGCCCTCTGGGGTGCGCCCCAGGAGCAGGTTCTCAGCGACCGACAGCTGGGCTACCAACGGGAACTCCTGGGAGACCATGGCCACACCCGCGGCGGCGGCCGCGGCCGGATGACCGGCCGCGACCTCTTGACCGCCGACGTCGACCGTCCCGGTGGTGGGGGCGACGGTGCCGGCGATAGCGCCCATCATCGTGGACTTGCCGGCACCGTTCTCCCCCACGAGCGCCACGACCTCACCGCGGCGCAGCGCCAGGTCCGGCACGTCCAGGACGCGCACCGGTCCGTATGCCTTGGTCACCTGGCGCAGGTGCACCGCCGGGCCGGCGGCGACGTCGGCCGCCGTCATGACGAGGCGAGGCCGAAGCTGGCGAGCTTGGCGTCGTAGGCGTCGAGGTTGGCTGCGGTGACCACGCCGATGCCCGAGGACAGGGTGTAGCCGTCCGACTCGAGGTAGGGCTTGAGCAGTGCCATCGTCGCATCCTTGCCCAGGACCTTCATCGCGGTCAGGATGTACTCGGCCATGTAACCCTGCTGATAGGGCTGCTGCAGCACCATGGCCTGTATCACGCCGGACTTGAGCATCTGCAGCGTCTTCGGCTCGGCGTCGTCGGCCAGGATCTTCACCTTGCCGGCCTGGCCGGCGCTCTGCACGGCCTGCCCTGCCGACGGACCGTCGTAAGACCACACCGTGTAGAAGGCCTTCAGGTTCGGGTCCGCCTGCATCGCCGCCGAGGCGTTCTGCAGCGCCTTGCCGGCGTCACCGTTGTCGTTGTACACCTGGAACACCTTGATCTTGGTGTCCTTGATGGCGTCCTCGAAGCCCGCGATGCGCTGGGTGGCGTTGGTCGCGGTCAGCGAACCGGTCAGCAGCGCCACATCCCCGCCGTTGGGCAACATCTGCGCCATGGCCCTGCCGGCCTGCTGCCCGGCGGCGTAGTTCGGGGTCCCCAGGTACACCGGCGCGTCACTCTGGTACTGCTGCATCGGCCCGTCGATCGGCAGGATGTCGACCCCGCGGGCCGTGGCCGCGGTCACGGCGCTACCCATCGCCGACGGTTGGATCGCCGAGACGGAAAAGCCGGTGATGCCCTGGGAAACCAGCGTGTTGATCATCGACAGCTGCAGGGTCACGTCCTGGGTGGGGGGCTCCTGGAACGTCGACTTGACGCCGAGCTCGGAGGCGCCCTTTTCCGCGCCGGTCTTCGCCGCGTCCCAGTAGGCCGACACCACGTTGACCACGACCGCGTTGTCGACCTTCGACAGGTCCTTGCCCGCCAGCGCCGCCTTGATCTTGTCTCGCAACGCGGCGAGCTTGTCGTCGTTGAACGCGATAGACCCCTGCAACGCGCCGGTGGCGGAGCTGCCGGTGGTCGGCGCGTTGGTCGGGCTTCCGGCGGAGGCCCCCGAAGAGTTGGTGCCGCAGGCGCTCACGGTGAACGCGGCTGCGACGAGAACGGCCGACAGTACATGCTTACGAACTCTGTAACCCATGCAGGGCTCCTGTTCAGGTCGGATCTCGAGCCTGGGAGTGGGGCCTTACTGTGCATCGATCGCCACAGATAAGGGCGGTGTTCCGGGAGTTCGCGGCTCGCGCCGGCCCCTCCGAAGCGTGGTGACGTGCCGGTGTCAGGCATTTGAGTGCGGCGGCTGAAACCTTCGCGCAACGTGCTGTCCGAGATAATAATCAGACTAATCACAGCAATGGAAGACCCCGGAGGCTACAAAGGTTGGGACGCGGTCGTGGGTGCGCCGCCCTGCCCCGCCGACCTGCACCCTGACAAGCGGCCGCAGCAGCCGGCCGAAAGGCGGCGTCCGCCGGACAGGCGAGCGGTCTGAGAGAACTACCCGAGGCCTGGAGATCAGCGCGGGGCTCGCCGGGATGTCGCCCTCCAGGGACGGGGATTGGGCCGTGACCGGGCATGTCAGTCACCTGGTTACCAAGGACCGCCAGCGGTCGGCGATGGCCCACCGAGACCCGGGCCGGAAGAGCTCGAAGTTCCCCGCCGCATCAGAGTGCTCAGTCGCCTGCCCAGCGCGACGCGCAGGCCACGGCCAGCAGGCGTTCGGGGGTGTCGGAGATGGTGAAGTGGTCGCCGAGGGAGGTCAGGGCAGCCCGGCCATGAGGTGCCCGAGGCGAGGCCGGGCGGTGCACGGGAGATCGTGGAACCTTCCGTACAACCAACCGGCCGCGAACGCGTTCCCTGCTCCGACGGGCTCCCGGACGACGATCGGCAGCGTGGGCACGACGACCGGTTCATCGGCCCGGACGAAGGCGACAGCCGCGCGGGCGCCGTCCTTGACCACGAGGGGGATGCCGGGCTGGGCTAGTGCCTGGGCGACGTTCGACTCCGCGCCCGCGGTCCGCACGGTGAACCTGGCAGCGGTGTTCAGGGGCAGCCCGTCATCGGGGACGAGTTGGGCCATGGTCTCCGGAGCAGACCACGCGCGACGGGGGATCTTGATCTTGGGGCACGGGAGGAGTTCCTCGGTTCGGGTTCCGGGCAAGTGGCCGCTACCACTCGGCGAAGGCGCCGTCGTCGTGCCGCCACACCGGCGTGCGCCACGGGGTACTGACCGCATCGGCGCGGCGCACTGCGGCCTCGTCGATGGCGACGCCCAGGCCGGGAGCGTCCCTGCGGTGGATATGGCCGTCGTGGAAGTCGAACACCGAGGTGTCCAGCAGGTAGTCCAGCAGGTCTTCCCCCGGCTCGTTGTAGTGGATGCCCAGGGACTGCTCCTGGATCAGCAGGTTGGGGGTGGCGAAGTCGACCTGCAGACAGGCCGCCAGGGCCAGCGGGCCCAACGGGCAGTGCGAGGCCAGAGCTGCGTCGAAGGTCTCGGCGAGGGCTGCGATCCGCCGTACCTCAGAGATGCCGCCGGCGTGCGACAGATCCGGCTGCACCACCGCGACGCCGGCTTGCAGAACGGGGAGGAAGTCCCAGCGGGAGTACAGCCGTTCCCCGGTGGCGATCGGCGTGCTGGAGCCGGCGACCAGTCGCGCCAGGGCCGCGTGGTTGTTGCCGGGCAGGACCGGTTCCTCGACGAACAGCGGATGGAAGGGTTCGAGCAGCGGCAGCAGGCGGCGGGCGGCCGGAGCGGAGATGCGGCCGTGGAAGTCGATGGCCACATCCCGGTCGGGGCCCAGCACTTCCCGGGCGGCCGCCGCCCGCTCCAGGATGGCGGCGGTCTGCGCCTGGGGCGGCAGGTGACCCACGGCACCGGAGGCGTTCATCTTGACGGCGGTCAGGCCTGCCTCGACCTGGGCGGCAACGGCCTCGCCGACCTGGTGCGGGTCGTCGCCCCCGACCCAGCCGTAGACCCGGACCCGGTCGCGAACCGGTCCGCCCAGCAGTTGGTAGACCGGCACGCCGTGGGTCTTGCCGGCGATGTCCCACAGCGCCTGGTCCAACCCCGCGAGCGCGGAGGACAGCACCGGGCCACCGCGGTAAAATCCCCCCTTGGCCATCGTCTGCCAGTGGTCTTCGATCCGCCCCGGGTCCTGGCCGATCAGGTAGTCGGCCTGGGCCGCCACCGCTTGGCGAACGACGTCGCCGTGTCCTTCCAAGGAAGCCTCACCCCACCCGGTCACCCCTTCATCGGTGTCCACCTTGACGAACAACCAGCGGGGCGCCACCTGGAACGTCTCGATCTGAATTACCTTCACGAACCTTCCAATCCTCAGATTACTATGATTATTATCTGAACCAGGAACCGAGCCACAAGGGGAGCAGATGCAGCGCCGCGGCGATCTTCACACTCGCGTCGTCAACAAGCTCGGGGCCGCGATCGTCGACGGTGACCTCGCCGAAGGGGAGATCATCGACCTGGACAAGATCGAGGAAGAGCTGGGCGTGTCACGCTCGGTGACCCGTGAGGCCCTGCGCGTCCTGTCCAGCCTCGGCATGATCGTGGCGCGGCACAAGGTCGGCACCCGCGTACTGCCCCGCGCCGAATGGAACCTGCTGGACGCTCAGGTGATCGCCTGGCGCTCCGAAGGCAAGGACAGCGACCTGCAACTGCACGACCTGCTGCAACTGCGCAGCGGCATCGAGCCGTTGGCCGCCCGGCTGGCAGCCGGCCGGCTGGACGCCGCAGCGCTTCAGACCCTGCGTGAGTCCTGCGACGAGATGGAAGCCGCCGCCCGGACAGTGGACCGGCGCACCTTCCTGCGCGCCGACGAGGTGTTCCACAGCACGATCCTGATCGGATGCGGCAACGAGCTGGTCGCGCGCTTCGGGCAGGTGGTCGTGGCCGCCCTGGAGGCCCGGCAGCACGAGTCGCGCAGGGCCATCACCGAGCTGACACCGCCGTCGCTGGAACTGCACCGCAAACTCCTGCTGGCCCTGGAGCGGGCCGGCAGCGGCAAGGCCGGTCAGGCCGCCGCCCAGGCCGACCGAATCGCCCGCGAACTCGTCGACCTGGCGAGCGTCGAACTCGGATTTGAAGCGTGAGGACGCCGGTGACCTCGCAAGAGCGTACACGCACGTCACCGTTCGACCTGTCCGGCCGACGAGCGCTGGTCACGGGTTCCACCCGGGGCATCGGCGCCGGCATCGCCGAGGGCCTGGCCCGCGCCGGCGCGCACGTCGCCGTGCACGGCCGTGATGAGCTCGGTGTCAAGGCCGCGGTGAATCAGCTGCGCAATGCGCTCGCCGACGACGGGATCGAGGCCTCGGTGGACTCCGTCTTCTTCGACGTCACCGATGCCGAGCGCATGCTGTCCGCCGTTGCACGGCTGGAGCAGGACTTGGGCGGCATCGACATCCTGGTCAACAACGCCGGCATCCAACACCGGTCGGCCTTGGTCGACTTCCCGCTGCATGCCTGGCAGGAGGTGCTGTCAGCGAATCTCACCAGCTGCTTCCTGCTCGCCCGGCAGCTTGCCCCTGGAATGATCCTCCGCGGCCGTGGCAAGATCATCAACATCTGCTCGGTGCAGAACAGGCTGGTACGCGGTTCCACATCCGCCTATGCCGCGGCCAAGGCGGGTCTCGGCGCCCTGGGACAGGTCATGTGCGCCGAGTGGGCCGCGGCCGGAATTCAGGTCAACGGGCTGGCGCCCGGGTACATCGGCACCGACCTGAACACCGCCCTGCAACAGAACCCTGAAATGGCCGAGTGGATCACGTCCCGGACGCCGGCCGGCCGTTGGGGAACCCCGCAGGACCTGGCCGGCCCCGCCGTGTGGCTGGCATCGGCCGCGTCGGACTTCGTCAACGGGCAGGTCGTCTTCGTGGATGGCGGAATGACGGCGGTCATCTGACATGTCGATCCCACATGGCCGGGCCGTACTCACAGCACAGCGCACCGTCGAGGCTGTCCGGGTCCATACCGCCGGCGACCTACGGCTGGACCGGCTGGAACTGGCCGTACCGCAACCGCACGAAGCGGTTGTACGCATCGCGTACGGCGGCATCTGCGGCTCCGACATCCACTACTGGCGTCACGGCGCGGTCGGCGCCTCCGTCCTGCGTGCCCCGATGGTCCTGGGCCACGAAGTCGTCGGCACGATCGCACAGGTCGCCGTCGACGGCTCGGGACCAACCGGTTCCACCGCCGTGGTCGTACACCCGGCGCAGACCTGCGGAGTATGCCAGTGGTGCCGCAGAGGCCAGGAACACCTGTGCCCGAAGTGCCGCTACCTGGGCAGCGCCGCGCAGTGGCCGCACACCGACGGCGGATTCGCCACCTGGATGACAGTCCCGACAGACCGGCTCGTCCCGATCCCCGACGGCCTGGACCTGCGCCGGGCCGCTCTGGCCGAGCCGACGGCAATTGCCTGGCACGCGGTCTCCCGCGCCGAACAAGCCGACGGGCCACCCCTCCACGGTGCGCATGTCCTGGTAGTGGGCGCCGGCCCCATCGGCCTGCTGGTCGCCGCCATCGCCCGGCACCGGGGCGCCGGCTCGGTGACCGTCACCGACCTGCACGCCCGCCCTCTCCAGGTTGCCGCCCGTATAGGGGCCGACCGGACCCTCACGGTCGAGCAGATGTCCAACGGCACGCTGATCCCCCCGGCCGACATCGTCTTCGAGTCCTCCGGTGCGCCCGCGGGCCTGGCCATGGCACTGCGTTCGGCGTGCCGCGGAGGCACTGTGGTGGCTGTCGGACAACTCCCACTCGCCGATTTCACAATGCCTGCCTCGCAGATCGTGACCAACGAACTGACAGTCACCGGCTCCCTGCGCATGTGCGCCGAACTACCCGCGTCGCTGCGCTTCCTCGCCGACCCCGACTCGGGCGTCGAGGCCGTTATCAGCCACGAGTTCGCCCTGGACGACCTCGCCGACGCCTTCAAGGTCGCCGCGGACCCCGGCCGGTCCAGCAAGGTGCTCCTGCGCTTCTGACCAGCACGACCTGACCCATACCGCCGGCATCCCAACGCCCGCCGACAATGGAGGCCACACCATGCCGCACTACCTGCTGATCCGCGCGCCGCTCCTGCAGGACGCCCGGCCCCGCAGTTTGTAGGACTCCGTCAACCGGACCCACCCGAGAACGTTCGGAAGTAAATTCGAATCCTGTGACGCGTTGACCTGCACAAACGCGAACGGCACTGCGCGGTATCGCCCTGCGATGCTCGACAGTGGCATATCGGAGCTGCGGGAGCGGCAACCGTCCAGGTCAAGGACCACGGACACGACGAGCCAGTCTGTAAGCCGGCTTCAGTGTCGATAGACTGTGATTCGCATCTGCCCAGCTCAGAGCTTCCAACTGACCGATGCACCGTCAGATTTCGGCAATGACCTCAAGTGCTGGAGTTGGGTGCTGCGCCGTTGCCCAGGCCCGGGATCGTACCGGAAGTCATCATCGTACGGTCTTTCCGGAACACCTCTTGTGGAACGACTTGTGGAACGAGCCGGAAGCGGATCGCCGCTGGAGGACACCTATCTGACGTGCCGTCGGAATCGCCGCTCCACTTCGAAGGGTGTGGAGCGACGCTTTCCGGTATCTCTTTGGCGTCTGGGCCATGCCCCTTTTTTTTCTGGCTATGGCGCCGGGTTCGCCACCGGCTGCAGTGAGTTCTGCGAAGTCTGAGCCGCTACCAGAGCTGCCGCGTGCCGACGGTGGTCGGCGAATAGTTGCAGCGCGCGTTCTTCGTCGCGTGCGATAAGCACGTCGGCGAGTTCGCGGTGCTCGGTGGCGATGTGCCTGGTGTACTCGTCGTCGCTGCTGCCGAGGCGGATCAGCAGAAACAGGTGGACCTGGGAGCGGATGGCACGCCATGCCTCTTCGAGGCGCCGGTGGTGCGCGGCAGCGAAGACGGCATCATGGAAGTCCAGATCCTGTTGGACGGTGGTGTGCTTGTCCGCGGCGCCGTCCATCCGATCGGCCGCGGCGCGAACAGCTTGCAGTTCGGCGTCCGTGGCGTGGCGGATCAGACGCTGGACGGCCAGCTCCTCCAGCACGTCCCGCAAGCTGTAGAGCTCGTCGATGTCCTCGCCCGACAGCGTGGTGACGGTGGTGCCGCGGTGCCACTCGGTGCACACCAGGCCTTCGCGCTCCAGGCGCAGCAGCGCTTCGCGGACCGGGCCGCGACTCACCCGCAGCCCCGTCGCCAGTTCGACCTCGCGCAGCGGCGCACCGGGTGCGTAGACACCGGCGTAGATCGCTTCTCGCACGCGGTCGGCGACCTCATCGGCCATCCCGCGTCGTCGCGCTGGGGCAAGATCGCTGATTTCAATCATGTCGTAATGCTAACATGCAGACATGACTCGGATCCCGCGGTTCCATCTCGCCATTCCTGTCGATGACCTGGCGGCTGCCGCCCGCTTCTATGGCGACGTGCTGGCCTGCGAGCGGGGGCGCAGCAGCGACCTGTGGATTGACTGGAACTTGCGCGGCCACCAGCTGGTCACGCATCTCGCGCCTGCCGCGCCGCGGGCCGCGAATCCGGTCGACGGTCATGACGTCCCTGTTCCCCACTTCGGGCTGTTGCTGACGGTGCCGGAGTTCCACGCCTTGGCCGAGCGGCTCCGTACCGCTGAGACGGCGTTCGTCATCGAGCCCTACCTCCGCTTCGCCGGACAGCCGGGCGAGCAGTGGACGATGTTCCTCACCGACCCGGCCGGCAACGCGCTCGAGTTCAAAGCCTTCGCGCAGGACGCCGACGTCTTCGCGACCTCGGCCTGAAAGGGGAATCGGACCATGCGCATCGCAGCCGCCCAGGCCCGCCCATACTGGCTCGACCCGTCCGCCACCACGAAGAAGGTCATCGCCTGGCTGCAGAACGCGGCCGCCCGGCAGGTGGAGCTCGTCGCGTTCCCCGAGACGTTCCTGTCCGGATACCCCTCGTGGCTGGAGCACACAGGTGGGGCCAGGTTCAACGACGCGATGCAGAAACGGGCGTACGCGGCCTACCTCGATGCGGCGGTCGAGGTGACCGGTCCGGAAATCCTGCTCATCACCGAGGCGGCACGTGATCTCGGCATCTTCGTGTACCTGGGCACCATCGAGCGCGACGTCACGGTCGGGCGCGGCACGGTGTTCTGCACGCTGGTCGCCATCGACCCGCAAGCCGGCGTCGTCGGTACCCACCGCAAGCTCATGCCGACTTATGAGGAGCGGCTGGTGTGGGGCATCGGCGACGGCAACGGACTACGGGTGCACCAGGCGGGCGCGGCGCGGGTCGGCGGGCTGAACTGCTGGGAGAACTGGATGCCGCAGGCCCGCCACGCGCTCTACGCCCAGGGCGAGGAGCTGCACGTGAGCGTGTGGCCAGGCAACCCGCGCAACACCGTCGACATCACCCGGTTCATCGCGCAGGAGGGGCGAGTGTTCTCCCTGGCCGCCAACGGCCTGCTCGGGCTGGCGGACATCCCGGCGGACTTCCCGCTGCGCGGCGCGCTGGAGGAGGCCGGGGTCACGGAATACTGCCGCGGCGGCTCCGCACTGGCCGCGCCCGACGGCAGATGGCTGGTGGAGCCACTGGCTGACGAGGAGCGGCTGATCGTCGCCGACATCGACCTCGCCGAAGTGCGCGCGGAACGCCTCACCATGGACCCGACCGGGCATTACAGCCGACCCGACGTCTTCACCGTGGACGTGGACCGGCGCCGCCGCGCAGCGTCGCGGTTCCAGGACTGACCCGTATCGCGCAACGACAGGCACCAAGGGACGCAGCGGCCGGTAGCCATCGGCGTCGAGCCGGGCAAGTTCACCGTCGATGTCGACGCAGTGGGTGCCGTAGAAGTGCACGTTCCCGTGGTGGCTGGGTCAGATGTGAGCCAGCAGTTCGTCGTCGAGGCCGTGGCCGCCCGCGCGGAGCGCGCCGACGGCTACCGGGCAGGGATGAGCACGACCGTGCGCACGTCCACGGGAAGGCTGGCCGCGGCCAGCCTGACGGCCTCGGCGAACTCGCTAAGCGTGTGCCAGCCGTGCCATTCGGCGTCCGGGATGGCGGTGCGCGGCGGATCGACTGGGCGCACCCGGTCGGTGAGCAGGCGGCACCAGGCGAAGCGGGCGCGCACCATCGTACGGCCGCTCTGCTGCCAGCCTCCTCCCCACGCGATCAGCACCCCCCATTCGCCATCCCCGAGCTGCGCCCACGCCAGGACGACGACCTCGGCGTGTCCGGCCTGATGGCGCGGGTCGCGGGCCGTGACCTTGTAGACGCATACCAGCCGTGCGCCGCGCACGCGGATGCGGTCCGCCCGTGGGGGGTGCAGTTTTTCTGTAGGGATTTCGCCGCTTGGGCCGCGGGTTGGTGGTTCTGCTGGTAGCGGGTGTGGTGGTTGCGTGAGCGTTCTTGCTTGAGGTGGTAGCGCCAGTAGGTGTCGAGGTCGCCGTCGGTGTGGTGTCGGCGATGCGTTGCGCGTCGGACGAGAGTTGCTCGGCCTGAGGGTAGTGGTCGCTGGGGGCAGCGCGGTGGCCTTGGAGGCCGAGATCGGTGTGCCGTGGTCCCGGCCGGTTTTCCCGGGCCCGCGATCGTCCGGCGTGTGTCGTGGGTGCGGGGCGCGGTGTTGCGGGTGTGGCTGTGGCGGGTCGTCAGGTTCCGGTTGGTGGCGCGTTCATCGCTGCTGCCAGGAACGTGATCGCCCAGTGCCGGGCCGCCTCGCCCGGCGCCGGGCACTGGCCGGCCGAGGGGGGGCTGGTTGTAGAAGTTGGCGCGGTCCACGGCCGCCACGGCGAGGATCCCGC
>Ga0307507_10002652_pt1 | contig 36897 bp, 25 predicted proteins | sample 7_EM_MG_FD_207223 | JGI IMG/M metagenome (GOLD analysis project Ga0307507, IMG submission 207223) | Populus trichocarpa ectomycorrhiza microbial communities from riparian zone in the Pacific Northwest, United States - 7_EM | ecosystem: Host-associated > Plants > Roots > Unclassified | place...
AGGCCTCCAGACTATGTCTTATCTGTGAAATATCCCGGAAAGATCCTTGCAATATCCCTGTTCTACCCCTGTATTATCCCTGTTTTTCCACTAAATTTTCGGTCACTTGTTGCCTGGGACAAGTACTTGGGGTGAACGGCTTGGCCCAAGCACCGTAAGGCTTGGAAAAATACCCCTTCTTCGTTCGTTACTAAACCCCTTGTTAAGCCATTAGGTTCATTTAAGAAAGCTTGTTGAGTAACTTTACTGAGCTTGGCATACGTTAGCTGCGCCTACCCCTGCCGCCCGTTCGATCTGAGTCCTGAAGGAGACCCTAGGCTAGCCTGCCGGGGAAAAAAGTCTGTTTAGGAAGGTGAGAAGCGAAAGGCACAGTCTAGAGTACAGATGGCCCATTGCACGGCTTGGCAGGCTCCCTTCCTAACCTATAATGATCTCCTTTGCCTGACGATTCTTGACTTCCCTGCTCTTCTCCCTACCCCAGACCACACCGGTAGCTCTTGCGCATCTGCTTTGAAGCCAATTGAGCAAATCAGAGCAGAGCACCGTGGTCGTGACACTGGTTATTGGGGAAATAAGACGTGAGCTACTTGCGACGGGGGGGGGAAAAAAAGACGTTAACTGATGTGCCATTCCCTTTTGTAAGTGAAGGAAAGGGAACAAATATGACGCGTTACGGCTCATCGTAAGGTTGAATTTTGTGTTGAAGCCCAGCTGGCACACCAATGGCCCCTCCCCCCTCCAGGGCGAATGAGAGAAAGTGCATCCTTCAGTTGCGCTCTCATTTGTCTACATTTGGGCACTTGCACTAATATCCCTGTCGATATTCTTGAATAATTTTGTTTTTGCTAGGATAAGTTACTGTAACAAGTAGTGCAAGCAGAACCAAACAATGCAGGGTATTCTGCCCATGATAATAATAATATGGTGTCATAGTTTTGGGGGCGCCTCTAATGCGACCCGTTGATATCCTTCTTTTCCCGGGACAGCTAGCTATCTTACCGAGATTGCATCGACGCCTACGCTATCTGGTTGGCGATTTAGAAAGGATTCGGACACTTTGCTATATTGGTACTCGTCTTGTGCAAAAGTGTCCGAATAGTTTATAAATTGCCAACAGGAGGCACGAGGGGAGATGTTTTCGTACAGGATAGTCCCCGTCTTGCAAAGGGTGCTCCCCGCGTACTCGTACTAGTATATCTCCCACGTCATCCCTGTTCTATACCTATAGGCTTTGTAGTACTGTCTGTTCAAGTTCATACCAGTGTATCCCGCTGACTAAAATCCGAGCCTGCATATCCCTTTCTCAATGACTTCCGCGCTAGCCTCTACCCCACGGCCATCTGGAGCACGCATCTTCGGTTCGTATCCTAACTTGCCGGATTGATCAGGCTCGAAACCCCACCCTTGTCACCACTCTGGCGACAAAAAAACAAGAAAGAGACTTTGTTTGCCGGGCTTTTGACATCATGACAACGGCACAAAATGGCGGAATGCAAGGAGTAGGCTGAACACAAAACGTAGTGTGAGGTGTCGAGGCTCATCGTAATGTAGTAAGTAAATTAGTACGAGCGCAAGAACAGTATCGTACGAGAACTATTGTAGGCGCATACTGTATTACTCCCACTATTGTTACCATACCGACCCTATCGACCGCTTTGCTCTCTTACGATCTCCCTTCTTGAGAGTGTTTGATCCTGTCCCTCTTCTCAACAATCACCGTACCTCCATTCCACGGAGATCGAGAAAAGTGCATCCATCAGTACGGTTTTCCGCTCTGATTATTATTCTAAGTAGGCTTGAAGATAATCTATCCTTGTAACTGCCGAGCAAGAATTTGCTAGCTACGCCGTTATCGAGATCGAGCTGAAGAAGATGAAACAAAGTGTGAGGTGTTTAGGCTTATGGTAGTGGTGCGATATTATATCGGAGGCGCATGCAGTAGGATACGGCAGTATCTCTCTCCCCCGGTATCGCTGGTCATCGTGCAGAGATTGCTCCATAGCCTTCAATACATACTCGTACATACCTCCGCATACACATACCTGCAATACATACACACTTCCATCCATATACGCTTTCTGCATACACACCTTCCACACATACCTTCCACATAATGGCTGTTTTCCAGGCATGTTCAGGCTCGTCCCAGGACACCTCTGCTGCTTTGTTATTTGTTTATTGAATTCGGCGTTGCACCTATGTGAGGCCAATAGACCGATCAACGGACCGGAAGTCAATGGTCCTCAAATTAAGCTCTAAGTGAGCTCCTCCTACTCGCGGTACCGTGCGGAAAGCATGGCATTCTCATTTGTGGTCGGCTCCATACCCTGCCCTTCCTGACTAATCCGAAATCCCCCACAACACTCCTCTCTCCCGCCTGAGCCTCATCACTCAGGCATCCTCACGCACTCATCAGAGGATATTGCCTTGGATGCCGGAACGCCCCCGCGCCTCCATACCTAGCCGATCGGACGAAAAGGCAGCCCTTGTACTCGAGTACATCTTGCTGTTTTAAGTGGGAGGGCGTAGCTTCCCTTTTACCACAATAATTATTACACTTCACACGGTAGCCCGCGTTGTTTGAACCAAAATTAGGTTCGCGTACACAATACTGCTTTAATCCGCTCGTTCGACTGATGATTACGTGCAGCGCTTCCGTAAGGAAGGCATTGAGTCTTGTAGATAACCACAGAATTGGTTTGGGTCCCGAGGGGTTGCATCCACCGGTACCGGTGCTGTATCATGTATTGTAGGTGCGCGGTATCCCGTCTATCACCCTTGTCCCTCACGTTACCCTCTTGCATCCCTCAAACTGAACTCAGACTGCCACACGTATACCGGTGTTGTGCTCCATGAGTAGCCCCTGTGCTCCTACCCCGAGGCGACCGAGTGGAGAGAAGGCGAAGGGAGAAGAGAAAGAAAAAGTTAGATCTCTTGTAAGGATGGCTTATTCATTGGTTCTTGCACGAGACTCATTGCTCTGATAACTTGCGGTAGTACTTGCCGGTTCAGTAGCTCTGGTTTGTCAATACACCAGACTATATCCAGCCTGTCCCTGTCATTGGGCCGATTCGACAAGTAGTGACGAGGGATCGATTCACTGATAGGAATCCGCCTTGGACATGTTTCTTTCGGAAGTTGTTACTGCCGCAACATAACGTTCCCATCGCACCGTGTCGTATGCCTTCACAAATGGTAAGTTTACTGTGTCTAGCCAATTGGCTTGTCGAATGGTGACTACAGTACCTCTCTCCTGGCTTATTATTATCAGCAACCAATTTTTGGGGATTGACTAACCATAGCCTACAGCTTTTCCCACCAATGGTGACTTACCCTACGGGATCGTGCCAATTAGCCCACTACTACACTCAATTATTCCCCCCGGTTTGCAGTCGAGACCCCACAATCCAGGCTCAACCCTCCCTTGCCAGCAAAGCAAACCATCTGACCAGCATACCGTGCAATATTTCCGCCATTATTACCACAAGTTGGAGTGAGTGCATAATGCCGGATTACCTATTTTCCCTCTTGGCAAAACTTTGGAGCCGCCACCGCTGACAAGAAGGAAAGAAGGAAAAAAACTTTCCCCCAGCGATGCGGTGCCATATGTTTCCCTGCGACAGCCTGCAGGGCCCTTGCCACGGGTAGGCTACGGAGTTAACTTGGGGGGTCAATATAGTGATATAACACCTGGAATGGACGGATGTTTAGTGCAAGCAGATGCGCTTCAGTCCTGCTTCGGCGTCCTCTTTTGTTTACTGTAAGTTACGCATAAGGGATACCCACCGGGGAGGGAATTCCAGCAGGGATCAACTCTACGGTTCACACGGAGTGAGCCTGGCGCAAAAGGAAAAAGAATAAACACGGACGTCAGAAGGAGCAGCCGCCTCCGTGACCGACCGACTCAACCGATGCCGCCTTGCAGAAAGGTATATATATATACATTTTTATTTTTAATTTTTAAAAAAGCCTCCGAAATGAGCTTTTACAGGCAGTATAGCTACTGCTTTGTCACTAGTCTGCTGCGAACAACGAATAGAAGAATGTAAGCTATACTATTATACTCGAGCACGATATATGGTACGACTTACACGTCACCTGCAATATATATATATATATATTCTTCACGCATAATTCTACATTCTTATCTATTCACTCATGCGGTCACATCCGTCCAGTCGGCGGAGTATCCAAGGAGAAGAAAAGAGGTGGGGGAGAAAGGGCAATGCCAAAATGCATCCGCGCGCAGCCAAGAATTTCTGGCGGGCATGACAGGAGCTCAACGGCGTCTCACCCATACCAGCAGCGGCACCGTACTGTTATGGTGCTCGTATATCGCAATCCTATTTTTTTCCTTTTCTTTTCCTTCTTTTTCCTTCTCTTTCTTGCTTTCACTCTTTTCCTTTTTTCCCCCTCTTTACTTGAATACAGTACATATTTTCTTCCGATGCGCCTCACGTGGTTTACATGGCGATCAGTGCTTTTCACTGTAAGAAGTCGTGGCGGGTGGTGGGCATCTATCGTGGAAGTACCAGAGCGTGGCATGCATCTCATCTGTTGACTTACCAATCATATACCTCCCCCTCTTCCTCTCTCTCTCTTTCTTTTTTTCGATTTTTTTTTCATTTTTCCTTTCTTTCCTTTTTCTAGTGGTCGGGCAGCGGACGAATTATGGTTTTCTACCCTACCATCCTACGGCGCGTAGTATTATACTCTACCGTACTGTAAAGCAAGAGGTCGTGGCCGACACAGTCTAATGTCTAATATGTATTGTACTACAATCATAGTGTACTGTACTCGAGTACTGCACAGTACCACAACCGTCTTCTGCTTGAATCCCTCAATCGCCACAATACCGGTACCGCATTCCACTCAAAGTTTTTCTTTTTTCTTTTTTCTCGTTTTCCCCAGCCCGGACGTGTATTGTTCCTCTACCAGTACTGGTACTCTCCTCGCTGTGCACTGCCCACCTAAGAAGTCACGGCGAGCACTAGAGCATAAATTTCAAAGTCGTAGTGGGCATGCATGGTAGAATACGAGCGTGGCATCCACTGACTTGTCCACTCGCCCGATATTTCGATCCCTTTCCCCCAGCATTGGATGTGCATTGCTCCTCTAACGGTATTGCACCAGACTCCGCCTGAGCGCTATACTGCCCAGCGCCGCTGTAAGAAGCCGTGGCGGATATCTGTCTCGCAAGTGCCCACTCGGTCCACCCATCCATTGGTCGTTCTACAAACTTCCGTACCACCGTACCATATGGGTATCCTTCCTTTTTCTCATTCCTTTTTTTCATTCTCCCTCTTCTAGGAATCGTGCACGGGATGTACTGTAGGATGCTCCGGTGCTCTGCTCTACTACTCCTTCACGCACTAGTACTGTACGGACAGTGCAGCTCAGCGCAGCGCTGCAAATGTGGCAGTCGTAAGGCAGACTAACGTGATCTATCCAATCCATCCATCCATTGGCCGTACTACTAGCTTCCGTACCACCGTTCATTATGGCAATCCTTTTTTCTTTCTTTCCTTTTTTTCTTCTCTCACTTCTTGGAATAGTGCATGGATGTATTGTAGGATGCTCTTCTGCTCAACTCTACTACTTCACAGTATCATACAGCACAGTTCAACGCAGTACTGCAACTGTAAGCAATCATAATGTAGAGCAACGTGACCTATCCATATCCATCCATCCATCCAGTTGCTATACCTGATTCCGCATAACCTATCAATCCTGTCCGCTTCCCTTTTTACTTTTTATTTTATACTTTTTACTTTTTTCCGGGAATAGGGCGTATGAACTGGACTGTGGTACCCCTTACCCATTCCTCTCCTAGTCTACTCGGGTACTGCATAATATCCCTCCGGACAAATAAAGCCGCACTCTCGGTGAACTTGACCCAGGATTTCTAAATCGGGAATAGCCGCCTTCTGGAGAAGAGAAGATAGTGGATATTATGATAATTATTACACCTCTTCCTCTGACGAAATGATTCAAATTAAACAGATTAGGGCTTTTTTCTTCTTCGTTTCTCACTTCTCGTGGTTTAGAGTCATAATCGGAGAAGACGTTCGTCCGTCCGTCTCTAAAAACTACTCACTCACTAACTTACAACCTGAGTCCGGTGATTTGTTTCGAACTTATTTGTAAGATGTATATATATATAATAATATTATTATTATGAAACCCATTAGGAGGGCTTCGTAAAGGGATCGCTTAGGGAATTGTAAGTGGTGGAATTATTTGGGTTACCGGTATTGTAGATTACTTGCTCACTAAGGTTTGTCTTTGGTAATGGATTTAGTATGATATATGCGTAGTACTGCCAAAAGGGGTTGGAAGTACGGTAGTGTGAGAATAGCAAGTAACCAAGCGAGGAAAGCGCTTCTCTCTGCATATTTCATCCAATCTCCTAAAGAGCGGACACAATGCCAGTCCCCGCTGTTGCATTGCAATATGTGCATTGGTTTCTGCATATACACGCATCACACACCCCCCTTCCCACGCCCCAATCAACCAATCTCCAAATCCCCCTCTCCTTACCTACCCCCTACGGACTAGCGGGTGATCTGTATGGACGGGTGGATAGATGAGGTATCACACTTACGGTACGCGTCGTTGGCTGACTTACCGGTAGCGGATATGTATTGAATTGACTCACGTAGTGTGTTTCCCATGATATCGATAACCTGCCTTTATCCTGGTTTATTTTTACATTCATTTGTGGGAAGGAAGGACAGAAGACACAGGATGGAAATGTGCCTTTAGGGTGTGGCAACTACAACCAATAAATGAATGTGTGGCTACAACAGTAACTCAAGCCAGGATATTGGAAACAGAAAGATGCAATAATTGATTTGAGTTTAAGCGCGATTCCAAAACTGTGGATCCGAGATTGAGCGATGAACAGGTGTGGGAACTTGTGCGTGGTGGGTGGGTGGATGGATGGATGGATGCGGTGGGTCGTGTGGGGATAGAGACAAAAGTATAGCACATACCCGTACGTAGACGTTCTGCTGTGAGTGTTGAGACGGATAATTACGCTGGCGTAAGGCAGGGAGGTGAGTACTTGTGTGAGTGATGGGTAGGTAAGTTAACTTAGAATACACTTTGACTTGAGCAAATGAGAGAGGAGGCAGGGAAGGAGAGAAAAAGGGCAGTAACTTTGTCTTGTGGGGAAACGAGCGTGTGGGTGTGTGCTTGCGACACACCCGAGTACTGGAGCACGGCACCAGCCAGAACGAAACGAGGAAAAAATCAGAACGGGGGGGAGAAAGGGAAAAGAAGAGGAAAAAAAACAAGCAAGAAAAGGGCTGCTGGCAATTTTTATCCTTCACGTTAGCTATCCCTTATGATAGGCGATGGTATAATACTCAGGACGATACGGATGATGGTAAAAAAAATTAAAATCAAAAATTCTACGGTATTGTACCGCAAAGTAGCTAGTAATCCGCAGATTCGAAATCGAGTCTCGCCCTACTTTGTAAATAGATACAATCGCGTGACAAACGTTAATCAAAAGAGCCAGAGAAACTCTTGATGAGGGAAATTTGTGCGTACACTCAGTACAATCGAGGTCTCGAAACGGGGTGAAGAGTGGAGAGCAGATTTCAACCAAAAGGGAGACAGGGAAAGCTCCTCCATTCTAAATGAAAATAGTAAAAATTGAAATAATTGGAATCGATAAATGCAAAACCCAAAACTAAAAGCAAGCATGCCTACACCGGAATAATGAACCAGCCCACAAACCAAACCCATTCCTTCTATTGTAACGCATAAAAACTTGAAAAAGGAAAATATGTATTACAAAGGAAGAGGAAGAAATGCTCGAGATGGGAATGACTGGGCGAGAAAGCAATACCGAAAAAAGACAGCAAGTGAAGAAACAAAAGAAGATAGCGTTCGAGAAGAACATTGCGGAAGATCGGAAGATAGATGCTGAAGAAGTCGAAAAGCCGTCGATGATGATCAGATGAAAGTGCTCACGACCTCCTGGAGGGAAGAAAAGCGGACAAGCGAGCAGCGGATCGTTCATAGATTGATAGCGAGCGACAGCAACCCGGGAAGCGAGAGTGAGAGGACCAAGAAAGGTCTCTTGTGGGCTGCGAGATAGAAAGGCTATCGACTCTTTCTTTTTATGTTTGAGGTCTCTATTGCTGCTGCTGGGGCGGGTGGTAAGGAGCATTGTGCTGTAGGCGGAATCTGTCCATCGGGGTGAGGCCCTTTGATGGGTCATTGACCCATTCTCGCGGAATTCCTAAGCCGACGGCCGCATCGCCAACTTTGATATTTGACTACCAAAGTGTTAGCAGGGGGAAACTCGGTAGTGGCAGTGGTCAGTACTAACCTGCTGTTGTTGGGTTTGTTGGGTCATAGTGAGGGGGGGGATGGATGCTACGTGGATATGTAGGATTGTCTGTGTGGGCGAGATGTAGCGAGGGAGAAGCTGGCTTTTAAATACTGGAAGATGCTGTATGGCAAGGCGAGCTGTGGGAGCGGTGGTGGGAGCGGTGGGGGGATTGGACTTATATAGGAACGAGGGTAACTGGGGCCACCCATAACTAATTTCCTTATTATGCACATAAAATCCGTACCCCAGAAACGCCAAAGCTCCAAGAACGTAAGCCCCACCATTGAAATTCCCCTAATACCTGCCCAAGAGCTGTACCTTACACCATCGCACGCGGGGCAAGCAGGTCCGTCCAAGGAGACAACGAGGCAGAAGACTTTCAAGCAGCCTCGGGCCTCAGTGGCTCGGAAAGGGTCGAAACGGAATTCAGGCCAACTCCCGAGTCATCTGAATGATTGTTCGTAGGGTTTTGAGCGTCCACGGGGCGTACACTCGCTCTCATCTCCGGCAAATCTTTCAACCAATAGATTATCCCGTAAGGTGTGGGGTCAGGGCGAAAGACTGTGAGAAGCAGGGCGGAGACGCAGGTATTAACTTGTGATGTGTATCGGGGTGGGCAGCAGGGGTGGCCGGAGGACTCGTGGGAATAGCGTTGCGCTGCGGAAAATTCGCGAACTAAGGGGGAGCTTGAGCGAGCGACGAAAATCCGAGGAATTCGCACCTTAAGAGTCTCTCTGCCCTCAACATAGCCACAATCTATGAGCCCCCCTAAATGTTAAATATTGAATCATATTATCCTAAGCACCAGTAAGGTTGTCCTCATTCGGGGGGGGGCCTTAAGTTCGGTGTTGGGGCTGAGGGCGCAGTGGAACTGGAACACTGGTAATCTGAGGTACAGTAGGTATCATAGAACTTTTGCGGTGAGGCGCTCAGAGAGGGGAGGATGAAGCGAACATAGATCCTTAGTGAGCCCTGTAAGTTTTTTTTTCTTTCTTTTTTTCCTTTTTCTTCAAGTTTTTGAGTCCGCGAGTAGAAGCTGATTGCAAAAAAAGTGCTTAGCGAGTTCGCGAGGAAAACCAAGGGTGTGTGCTACAAGCACCGCCTCAGCCCCGCCCTTAGTTCAAGGTCGGTCATTCCACTCCCCCAACTTCGCAGGAAAGCCTAGCACTCAGAGGCCCAAACACCGCAAGAGATAACACCGCCGCGATCGATAAAAAAGCTGCCTTGGTAGAGGGCGCGCTCCAGGTAGATACAAGATCCAACTCTATTCCCTCTGCTTGGGGCTGGGGGTTTTTTTCGCGCAGATTCTCTTTCTGTCCGGTTCGCACAATTACCATGCTACTGGCCGCGGCAATGTTATAGATTAGATACCGGTAGATTGACTTTCCAAAGAAAAAGCATTGACTTAGGTATCCTCATTTTCTGTCTGCCTGACTGGGCGAAGTCTGTTTAAGCGACTATCGCTGAGTGGGTCAGTTAGGAGGCGAATGTCCCAGCGTGCGGCCAGTTAAAACTCGCTTTTCAAACGCTGAAGCGATCAAAGGTAGAGATGTAATTGAGGGCGAGTGAGGTTGTTCCTCTATTATCGTGATTGTGGATTGGGGGTGTTGCAGCAAGTTAAGAGAAACGAAGTGGGGCAAGCGAGCTACTAACTTACCCCGCATTTTGAACTGCGCCACTCCTCCCTCAAGCGATTTCCGTTTTGCCTAAAATAGAAACCCGCTCCACAGGGTAGAGTATCAAGAGTTAAGGAATAATCTTCATGATGGGTCTTTCTTTGTTAGCTACTTTCGCATTATGTGAGCCTCCTCCCAGGTCTATTATTTGGGATCCCGCTTGAATACGATATCAGACGGCGGCGAAACACTCTCCGGAAACTAGAGATACTGTACTATCTCGGTGGGCTCGATTAAGGACTCGGTTGTGCCCGCTTATAGCCTTGGCGATAGTCATTGTGCCGAAGATCGAGCGAGAATAGCAGCACTCATCCGTCCATATACAATATCTGCGGGTGGAAACGACTTCCTTGGAATCCATAGGAACAATGGCCCCGGTCACCTTCATGCCCGAATTTATAAGCGCATCGACCCAACCTGATGGCAGCCATGTAAATCTTCCAACGCTTCCCAGGCAAACAATTCATTCGAGGACTATGCAAAACCTCTGCTGTACTAGGGTGTGTGCAAAAGTCTGTCGAACCGGACGCTCATAGGCGGAGTTTGTATGCGTACGGAAGCCCCCAAGAGCACATAATTGGCGGATTCCTTCAAAATTTGGTGAAGGAAAAAAGTCTGTCGAACTCTTGGCACCCAGGCTCGAGCAAACTCCGTTCTCTGAGTGGCCTAGAAGGCCTAGAGCCAATAAGTGGAGGTTCGACAGACTTACCCACAACCCCCGGTACCGTACACCTTTAGCCGTTTCTAAGCTATGGCTAGTTGTTCAGATCACTCGGAGGTGGTCAAGTAACTGTAGCTTTTCGCGCTAAAAGCTAGCACATATACTCCATTTCTGGATTTTCACCTAGGTTTCTGCCAAACGAGGGTTGAGTCATAGGCAGTGATCGCGTCCTAAGAAAAAACGATGTAGTAGGTTAATAGTCTATCGCTGGCCCTGAAAAGTCAAGCTAGCAAAGCTTGAAGAGATGGGCGGAGACCATCCGCCTATGAGCACATACCTTTACTATCAGAGAACTCCAAGCAAGCAAAAGGATCTAGAGTTTTGGAGTCGTTCTCAAGTCAAGCAAGACGTTTAATATTGACTCTCATCGGAGCGGCAGGACTCAACTCAGACTTTTTATGCTCTGCTATCTCTATGTCTAGCCAGACCTAGCCACTTGGCCACCCTTGATTCGAGTTCAGACAAGAAAAAAAAAATGGGGCAATGCTGGGTTGTGTTAGACTGCCCTTGTGCCGGGTGTTGGTTTTGTACTAGTATGAGTCGGGTCTGCTGGAGAAAGTATGATATAGTGGGAGGCCTGCTAAACAGGTGTTCATGGAGGCTGGGCGGACGCGTTGTTGATGGCCCGCGAACGCGTGATCATGGGACACGTATTTGACTAATCCCATTGGCAGAAATAGCAAGACCAATACCATCTAGTTGAATGAAGCTGCGCATTCACGCGGTGAGAACAAAGACCATAATAACGAGGTGAATTATATTGCTAGGTTGGGTCTATGCTTATCGCTTAGCTCTGATCTGTGAGAATGAGGGAGACTTATACTAACAAAAAGGGAGTGTTCCAGGGAGCTCTTAAGCTTGCCCACGAATTATCTACCCGATATGAATTCCGCCACTGCAAGACGCCGGTCACCTTGAATTTCCCCCTAAAGATAGGGCGGGGTTTGTGAAGATATACCGGTATATATAGTCCATATCCCGAGTATCACTATGCGAGGAGGGTGCATTTCGAGAATGTAAGAGACATACATACCTTAGCCAAAGTCTATGTAGAGCCTCAGCGCACTGTACAGCAAGGACAGAGCCTCACTCCTTGTGGAATAGAACCCAACCATTTTCCCCAAATTCATACAGGTTTCGTGTGTTGTTCGAAATCATATCCCCAAAGGTGGGAAGCCAGATCCTTTGAACGCTAACGTATCCAGAAAAAAAAAGAAATACCCTTGTTCACTCTAGAGGCCCTTAAGGCAGACAGGAATTCCAGGGAAGGCCAATTAACGAAAAAGCATTCGAATCCCTTGAAATCGGGCACAGAACACTGTATCCTTTCATGTCCGCCAAAAAAATCGTGGATGTGGAGAAGGAGATAAGCAAGTTGTAGTCCAACCTAGCACCACCATCAAACTGAGTCCTTCCCTGGCTTGTGGCCTGAATGAGATCAGGTATTGAGCAGTGCAATCAAATATCTCCCCACAGCGAGAACCGTTCTCATTGATTTCAAGGTTCCGCAGGAAGCAGATCCAATTTAACTTAAGTTAGTAGCTACCTCGGCGCGAGGCTGTACTTTCGCACACCCCGTTTGGCGGTCAACACAGTACAGTACTCGCTCCTAGTACCCCGCCTTTTTACCTAATGCGTGAAGTCACACATAACATTAAAGCCCCAAAACTTCTTAAAAGCACCTACTGTGTTAAATAAAGGTCGTTCCTCGTCAGCAGTCCCCATCATCCCAGAACACAACCTTGGCCGCCTTGGCTTGTGCTTTTTAAAGAGAAGTGGTTAATCGTTTAATCACAGAAGCCTTTCGGTAAAACTCTTCCACCCTCTACTAGCTGTGTGAAGAACGTCAATTCCCTTGAAAGAATTTAGCAATAGCTACATCACAAGGAAACGATTACGCGGGAGCGATCGGGGCAGATGATCCTACTGTTGGCAGTTCTGCATCCCACAGCAACAAACACCCCGGCTACCCTCGATCTAGTTTACACTAAGTGTGGGATCATGATAAATTCATGGTGGAGAAAAAAACGAGTCGGGGAGCACGCATGTGAGACCTCGTATTAACTGTCAAGGGCCTTGGTATAGCACACCATACACAGCCCTGAACAACACATCTCTTGAAGCCACTAGAATCTGAGGAGTCGCCAAAATTCGCCGGACGCTAACGCTCCAATCCCCGGAGGTATGAAATCGACCGATTGTCTCGGTCCTGAACAGCAATAGTGGTATAGGAAGGCGGATTGAGGGAAGGAATGGATAGTGAGGAAGAGCTGGCGACGTTTATTTGAAGAGGAGGGATCAGCTCAGGATCCAGAGTAATATTTGGCTAGCCAACATAATCCTGTCTGAGTAATCTGAAGGTCCTTTAGGACACTACATTCGGCTGCTGGCGAGGCTTTTCACGCAGAGTGCTAATGCACTTCTTAGGAGTTGGTGAGTGCACCCGCCTCGACTACAATCAAAACCCTTTCCCCCAAGCTTCCGCGGTCCCTGTTACAGGTAACAATATTTTGCCTGTTATTTTATCGTGGATGTTATTGGTGGCCTGAGGTAAAATTTACGTTCAGATTAGACAGCATTAGAACCTCTGAAAATCCCAGAGAGTGCATTGGATACCAGATGTTGTATGCTATACAGGATTTGACTAGAGGAAATGTGATGACTCATTATGGGTCTAGGACACCTGTTCATCGACTTAAAGGAGCATCTGATATTGTATGCAGAAAGTCAGCCCACTTGAGAGCTTTTAGCATAAATGCTTGGGTGCTCAAGCACTTTCCTCAACGATGATCCAAGGAGGGAAGTACCTTAGCGGCACCGGGCACTCAAGCGTATGCTTGCGTCAAATTTCAAGTCAAACGAAACATCATGAGCGGCCCAAGCTCTGAAGCTGAACTATATCCTGCAATCTTGGGTCTAAATGGAGATTCTAGCTGTTTTTTGGACAACAGGCCACTAAGTTAGCAGTATTCGCATTTGTGATGCGAACAAGGTTACCCTGGTGACGTGGCTACTAAAAGAAGAGAGCCGTCATCATCCAAATCTTCTCCCAAGATAAGAGGGGAAAAGAAATTTCTAGGATAACCGTTGCTGGTTCAACAGGCCCACCTCCCGGACTCCTGGTCATTTTATTCCCCGCTCTAGTCACCTTCGTCGGTTAGAGAGGGTGGTATAGTGACAAAGCTATAGGAGTGTGGGCAAAGCTCTATGAAACCGTTGGACAGCGGACTATCATGTATCTCCCCCCTGTTGCATGAAGCTTCATGCAAGACGGGACCTGAGTTCTCGCTGTTGGAATATCGATCAATTGGAGAGCACTCGAGTGCCGGATGACAGGATCAATATACTCGGATACTAGGAATAATATCATAATATCCGTAACATACAGGAAGCATCCCAATCTAGGTTCGATACCAGGGTTAGTCCATCAATAGAATTTTGGAGGGGTGGGTTTGAGGTTTATAGGCCATTTGCAAATGTAGTGATATATATTATGTTAAAAGAGAAGGAATTCCGCGAACGCGTTAAAGACAATAATTGGTGAGTTTGATCTTCCCAGGTGCTAACTGGCTAAGCTCGAATCTTTGTTTATCGAGTGGTTGCCAGTCACTACCCTAGCGTTCATGGATTTTATCCCTACATCGATTACTCTTCTCGAGGTCTAGCGGGGTGGATGGTGAAGTGTCGCAACGGGGCACATCATACCGGGTGGCCTCGGAAAGTAATATCTTTATGCCCGAAACCCCCCACTAAATCTACGCTGTTGCAAAAATATGCATCGAGGTCCAAGCTGGATCTAATTCTCTGGTGAGAAAGGGGATCATCCGGCTCGCTGCAAACTCGGTACCCTTATAGCGTGGAACATTATAAACAGTCGATCGAGCATTTCTTAAGTCCCATTTCGGTTGTTGAAAGGAAATTTTTAAGTTTAGCAGGGTCCAGGGCTTCTCTGACTAAGCAATACCTACGGAAAAATGGGCCTATGTTTTTGGCCCTGGGGGGGGGGGGCCAGAAATGGGAATCCGAACGGCCTAGTTCTCCAAGCTGTACCCCTGAAGGGATGCGTGCTGTGGTCGGCTTAGAGTTTTTCTTTAAACAGCCAGGTTGGGACTCCAGAAAATTTCTAATGCCCCGTCAGGAAAAATAAGAGAAAAAAACAAGACCCTTAACCAAGAGTGCCTAGGTATGCCCTTTTTGAAGCACCAGTGCCGGTATGTTGCCCCTAATGGGCCCGTCTGGTTGTGGTCTAGAAGTAATGGTTGAGCTTTTATGCCTGTGTGCTGTTGGATAAGGGATGATGCCTCAAGTAACCTTGACCGTTCAAGCGCAAAATCCCCTTAACGTCAGTGATATCTCCTATCTCTTCCGCTACAGTGTGGTGTAATACAAGGGAGGGGATCCGCGTCCACCGCCCCGCAACTGAAGGTCTAGGTGTTAAACTGCTTGTTCCCAACGGTTAGCGACATGATGCTATAGCAATCCCAAGGGGTAGCCCTGCTAACGGGCTCGTATGGTATCAGCGCCCGTAAGGGGTGGGGTGAGAAGATGGATATCATGGATTACCGGCATTATATGACGGACGTTGAGGTAGAGTTTTATACCGCTTGACAGCCACTGAAACAAGCACAGAGCACGCACTCACAGCCACACTCCACTATCCTGGATGGCTCAACTCTTAGGATTTCATCTGGGACAGCGGGGTATACGGGACGCTAGAGGAAGAAAGGAAAGCTTGAGACACTTGCTCAGGTGCACATTAAAGACTAGGACAGAGTGACACTTATACTTGTATCTACCGGTAAATTACTGTATGTTGCAACCGAGGTTTTTGGTTGTCACACTGTCCCAATATTTAACTACCTGTAGCTCTTGGGCACAAAAGAGATTGCCCCCACCAGCATTGATAAGCTTTATTTTAAAGAGTCCAGTTGAAGTTCCTGTGGATCCTTCCTTCCTTTTTTTCTAATTATTTTACAAATCGCGGGAAAACCCGACCTCCCGGTGCGACCAGCCCGGTCTGTTACTACACCCAATTATAAGTATTATTCCCACCCTTCCTCTTTCCCTTTTTAGGAATAGTCCTTTTTAGGTTTACCGAGGAGATGCGATTCAACAAGATAAAGTTGTAGAAGAACCTGGGTAAGGTACATTCAAGTTCCATACGAATCCGATTACCTCTTCTGATTCAGCCAGTGCTTTTCTAAGGGCATTAGGGGCTGCCACAGAATTTCTACGGCTCAGCGAGGTATCGGGCTGAGCGCGATCCGGGATAGCGGGGTGTGATTTACTATTATAGGGTATGGATACAAATATCGGGGAAAACGATCAGCAAGATCGGAGGGGGGAGTGGGCAGACAGTCAGTATAAATGGAAGATAACAAGCTCTGGTGCTTGTAGACACAAGAACACAGAGTGGATACCAAACACATTATAAGTTAGCACCAATGATAAGATATTCTGAGACGATAATTAAAAACTAGTCACTATAAAAGTTGGCCTTGAAGACATTAGTTGACACTCCTGGAAGCTCTTCAGAATCTCTAAAACTCATACATTTACATTAGAGAATGGTAGACACCAATGTAACCAGTCTAGGCTTCTAACTCTAACAACCCTGTGTTCTATTCATGGAGTTTATCTATTCATAAGTTTCCTGATTTTTGCATTCATACCCCAGCTACGGGGCTATTACCGTAGCCAAATAAAACACCTTCCCCTCCCGTCCCCCCTACCCTTCCTCTCCCCCTCTCTCATTCCACCTATTCACCTGTGACATCTCCCCTGTCCCCCTGTCGGAGAACCGAATGCCTGCAGTATGATACCCAGAAAATCAAAAGAGAAGAGAAAAAAAGGAAAAGAACGGCATTCCCCAATTTTAAGACCCATACGAAGGCTCCATGACACCTCGCTCGAGTTCGGCGATTCACCTATCTGCTTCTCTACTGGTAATTGCTTTTTTCATCTACTCACCTGCAAGGTGCCGTCGACTAATCCTTTTTGTCTCCCCGGTCTTCAAACAGGCAAGGAAAGGTAGGGGCAGCAGGCGGAGCGTCAATGCGGGGTAGATCACATGTCACCGTCATTTTAAACTCTAAGCATACATGTGAAACAGGTGAGTACCGCTGGGAAGGATGCGGGAGCGCCAGGTCGATGTGGTGTATCGGATCGGGATGCGTGGCTTTTGCACTCTTGGTGGGGGTGGGCGATGAAGATGGAGGTGGAGGTGGAGGTGGAGATAGAGGTGGAGATGGAGATGCGGGGGATGAGGAGGAGTGAGAAGACGGATTTGATGTCGGTAATTAGGTTATTGTATCTGATGGGTGTCGAAGTAGTTTTGGAATGTCTATTATTCCTAGTGTATCATACATACAAAGTTGGTAGCAGATTGGTGGTTGTTGCTTTAACACGACTTGGTGTTCTGAGCGAAATATACATAGCCTGTTCTGCAGGGGCTGTTCTGTACTAGTACTATCCATACTATGTCTTTTGTGATGGTTCAAATTTTTTTTTTTTTTGTTAGATCGCGGTGTGATACTGTCGGTGAAGGAATGGCGCCCATCGACCCCCCTCCTGCATCGCTCCAATCGTGATCTTTATCACGATCGATTCGCTGTCAATTGAGAAAGAAATAAACTAAGACATGGTGTCAGAAAAGATACCGGTACTTGTGCAGTACCGGCACTGGTGCCAATAGATATATTCGTTACGTGGGTCTGATAAGAAAAATTTCATGAGCCTTTCTTATTGGAGTGTGCTCCGATCAGGCACGCGACTAATATCTATCGGCGCACCAGTTCGGTAGAGTGGAAGTGTGTAACCCCTTGCCACAGAGTGGCTTGCATCCGAGTATTGGATCTACTCGTACTTGTACGGTATGGTGGCTGTAAAGTTCAAAATAGCCTAATCAATTGTCTTCTCCAAATGGAAGAATTCGAAGTGGGGGCAGGTTACACATTTCCCCTCCACGGCTTTTGGCCACAGCCTGGCACTGTAACGGTGTCCTATCGGATCACACCCAGCGCTTCTGGACACAGACCACCAAGATAACTCCAGGCAAGGAAGTTTATAAACGAAAAATAAAATAAAAAATGCAGTTCTCGGTTCATCCTTCCCTTCCTTCCTCCCCTGACACTAATCCCCACCTCGATCCCACCGCCCAATCACCTAAGACTTACGGTCTTGACTTGTACTGAACACTAGCAACAGGAGGAGGTTGCCTTCTGCATGCTTATCCAAGGCCATAAGCACCCCGACACAGGGGTTGGAGAAATATGTGGTGAAAAATCTGTGCGTATCCGAACACCCATACAAAATACCCCCCCTGCTTTCAAGTGCTTGTGGCCTGAGGCATGTGCCTTTTTGCCTTTTTTGTTCCTTTTCGTCTATAATATTAAATTTATATTACATTTTTCTTGATAGGATAGATGGCTAAATCACTTGCCCAAAGTAGAATTGCTAGCGTGGGATTTAAAGTTTTGACCGCTGGTGCACCTGTTGCTTGTGGTTCGATTTGCCCTGTGCCTTGTGGTGGTGGTGGTAGGGATGTTGCTTGCCGTATAGTGCCTTGTATATATCGGGAGACATATAATTTATCTATTGTAGATTTCGCCGTGTAAGATTGGATACGGTAGAATAGGGCTGTAAGTTACGCCTTATGGGGAAGTGCCGTACAGACACCGCGCTGTACTCGTAGGTTCTGTGTAGTGCCATATTGCCTACTGATATAATTAATCCACAGACTAGGTCCTAGCATAAGGTCCGACCATTGGAGTTTTAAAGGCATGCTCTAATATGCACAACCAGGTGTAACCTTAAACGCATTCCTACGGCATCGTCCCTGCCTAGATTACCAACCGCACGATGCTGCGCAATAGTATGTGCTGCACCTCCCCCTCCCTCGCGGAAAAAACAAAGAAATGGGCCGAAAGAGGGGCGAAACTGCTTGACCTTATTCTTCCTCTTCCTCTTCCCTGGGAACTTCCACTATAATATGATAACTTGACTTACCCCGTGATATGATGATGTATATTTAGCTGCGGACGAAAGAAGGGAACTAAACCATAATCAGCTGAGCAATCGTGATGGACCACTCTATCTAACTCTAGGTGAGGTTAGGATTTGCAATAGAGGGGACCCCCGCATTGAGCGAGGTTTTATTCCATGGCTCTGGGGTGGGAGTCTAAGTGTTCCTTGGTTGTTTAGCATTCTTTACCGTACGAGTACTGTGCTCGATGTACTTAAATGTAACTCGAGAGTGTATGGTGGCTTGCGCTTTTGGGAGAATGTCTTACGGTACTGTGGCCGGTTGTGCTTGCCGGTACTACAGTACTAGTACCAGTATTCTACTCTATACACGGGGAAAATATCTAAATGTCTGGTCTAGACTGCGGCACCATATCATAGGAGATTCCTTCACTGGAGGTGAGGTCAGGGACGTACTAGAAGCGGAGGAACCCCCCCCTTTTTTATATTTACTCTGACTAATGGGGGTTTTGGACTTACTTTCTTCACTAGCTAACGCTCTCCCGGAAGACTAGACCCTTTATGTCGGTTTCCTTCGTCTCTCTGGTGTCGGCGGGGCAGCAAGGTATAGTACTTGCATGTTATGTGTAGTGCGGTATAAACAACCCACGGAGGAGATAGTTTTACCCGTATTGAGTGGGTTTATTTTACCGGTGCGGGAAAATCTGGAAATCCCGTTCTACAGGGTTTCTGCCACCACCACCACCGCCGTCATCTCACTTCGCCTGGTTCCTTTTTCCTGCTTGTTTGCATGCCTGCGTGCCTGCTTGCCTTTCTGGATGTTCTGCAAAGTGGAAAGGAGAGAGGAAAAAGTAAAGAGTGACTTCCCCCACCCCTTTCAAAAAAAGCAAAGAAAACAGGATTCGTGAGCGGACTGGAAAAAAAGAAAAGAAAAGAGACAACTGGTTACAGCTGCGGGATCTTTTTTGACCTTAAGTTACTTGCTCTTACTTGTCTAGTACTCTTTTTTTATTTTTTATTTTTATTTACTTCTCTCCTTTTCTTTCCCTTGGGAATCGTGGTTTTTCTTATTTTTTTATTTTTTATCTTTACTTTTTTACTCTTTGTATTTTTGGGCCTTGACTTCTGGGTTTTTGTCGTTCGAGGCACACACCCCCTTCTTCCTCCTTTTGCTCTTGCTGGCTGCGTATCATATTGTTCTTCATAAAGTTGGGATCTTATCTCCTGGTCCTTACGGTTGCTGAAGTTGTGATAAGTCATTAACCAAGCCGATATTTCCGTTAATGCTCTTTCCTCCATTCTTCGCTTCTGGCCTTGCCCCTCTATCGCTCATCATCCGTCTTACGAAACGGCAGTCTTGGCCCACTACCCCTACGGTGTCAATATCCACCATATATCGCTCCCCGCCACAGCCACATCTACCACTACTTACTCCACCCTTCCCTCAATCCCCCTCCCAAGCTCCATATAAAGCTCCACATATCGCGGATCCGGCTCCACTCACGTACGCACCTGCATAGAGCCACTATGTCAAATCCGATCTACGCCTATAAAGAATACCTCCACCTTCTCCCACACCTCTTCTTTGTACAAGTCGAGAAGCAAGCCCCGGGGGAGGCTTGCATAGCCTGCGATAGTACTCTGACCCACCAACTATACGAGTGCAACACGTGCACACTGCGCCTATGCGAACCTTGTCGAGATCGGATCGTGGATAGATACCACATGGGCTCGCTGACAAAGTTGATAGAGAACGTGGCAGACTGGAAGTTGAGGTATCGGAGTCCGATAGGGATTGAGAATCAACAACAACAGCTTCATCAACAGTACCAGCAGGAGCAAATTAGAGGAGGAGCGGATATGAACCACCAGACAGTGATCATGATCATGCAGGATGAGCATGGGCAACAACAATTACAGCACCAACACCAGCTTCAGATCCATCATCGGGGGCAGCAACGGGAACTTCAGCGAATTCAACAGCAGCGACAGCAGGAGGACTTGGAAGAGCAGCAAATGATGTTACAAATGGACGGCGGATTAAGAACCCGACGAAAATTTCTGGAAATGATGCAGAAGATTCAGAGTGAGATTGAGATGGAGGCAGAACTGGAAAATATGGATATGTTGGGTGGGATGAGGGGGAGGGGTCCAATGGGTGGTGGCAGTTGATGGGCGGTGGTGGGGAGCGGGGCTCTGTCGACACGGCATGGAAAAGCTTTGGGTTTTTCTTTTCTTTTTACCCTGCACCCTGCGTGCAGATATGCACGTGCTGGATTGGCGGATGGATGGTGGGATTACTTACCTGCTCCCTCCGGGTTGAAATGGGTTGAGGCGGAATTCGGTTCTCACGGTTACGGTGTCAGGGTGGCTCCACGTTCTTGTGGGACATCTCTATTCCCTTCCCGCTTTGTCTTCTTTGTCTTCTTTGTCTTCTTTTTCTTCTTTTTCTTCTTTTGTGCGGAGTTCGGTCATACGGCCACAGGGGTTTCATTTCCTTTCGATTTTTCGATGTTTTTCGTTTTAGAAGGGCATGTTTTAGTTTTTTTTGTTCGAGTTTGCAATACTGTGCCCGAAGCGTTAAGTTGATATGGAGTTATGATAATTTTTATTTTTTATTGTTCTTTTCGAGCTGATCGAGAGTTCATGCCTACCTTATCCCCAGACTCGATGGCTGAAGATCGAGTGCTGTACTGAGCTATACGTTTGTGGAGGAGGACACCCTTGTCGTCGTGCTCGGGTTGTTGCACTGGTCGGAGGTAGGAAGTATCGGATTAACTGAGGAGCATCGTGCGACACTTTTAGGTTGAAATAAGAAGTGGGCATATCATGAATTTACAAAAGGATTAACTGGAAAATGCGGCCAAGGTAAAATCAGAGAACAAGGAAATTAAAAAAATAAATATAGGACAAGCACTATTATAAGAAGCCGAATAATTGGACCATGTGCTAGGGCGTTGGAGCTGCCTCTCCTGCCCGCATAAACTGGTGAGAGCCGGCCAGGCGCTAGTACGTTGGAATAAGAAGCGACTGAGGTGAAACTTACTATGGCGTCAAAATAAGAGCCCTGAAAGGATTAGTTCTGGCTAAGAAGGGTTAACCTATGTCGTCTTATCGCGATTTCGAGACAAAACTAGGACAAAAATCTTATTTCAACGAACTAGCGCCTGGCCGGTTCTCACCAGTTTATGCAGTAGTAAGGTGTCATGTTTTCGTTATTTCTATTTGTCTCAGAGAGCAAGTCTCTTAGTGTGTTTTGCACCGCATTTCGGGGGAAGGAGATTTCGGACTATCTGGCACACGGGCCAATGATTCAAGTACTTGATGCATGTTTAAAAGAACAAAACAGCCTGATTCCTCAGAACTTGAACAAGAGCAGGTAGTCGGATATTCTCTCGATCCCAATGTGATAACCGAGCCTCTCCTTTTTGTCCACCAGTGTGCCGTTCTGCGGCAGTCCTAACGCTCGGAGCAGGGAATCAGTATGTGCAGCTAGCGTATATTAGCAAGTATTCATTCTGATGTTGCATCTGGTAAGCTTCGCTTACCATCCAGTGCAGCAATGTCTGAAATTTTCTTAGGAAAATCCGGTATTGGCTTATTATCGATACCTAAGAGTGGTTTTAGGGTGTCGTCCTTGGTCGCATGTGAATTTAAGACACGTGCTTCGTTGTTGACATCCCTGTTTAATTCATACCAAAGCTCTCAGCATCGCTCTCTAAATAAATAGGCCCGGGAAGGTCTACACACGAGCGTGCAATGGCATGGCGGATTTGAATCATGTCCTTGTTAATCTGGGTTATGTGGATTCTGATCTGGTCGAGTTGATCGGCAATAGTGACCGGTACGACTCGGAGGTTTTGTATTTTGTTGATTTCAGTTGCGGCAGTACCCGCCCCCACGGGTGCGTCGCTAAGTTTATTAGTTATGTTAATCATAGAGAGATAGAAGACGTTGTTGTCAGGTTGAGCTAGGAAACCCTTGGGGTGCTGTTGATTGGTGCTGTTGGGGTAGTGGGGATTTCGCGGAGTGGGAATAATGGAGAAATGGAATGATGCAAGTTTCCTGGGAGAAAAGCGGCTCTTATATACAGTACCGGACACTACTACTAGGCAGGCTATCAGCGTGAGCGCCTAAGCAGTGCTCCAGGTAGGATCCCGCAGTGCCAAGGTCCATTGACATCTCGCACCCACCTTCAGAAGGTTGCGATGGGCCAACAGACAGAAACAACTAGAACCGCTGGTTCATTCAAGGGAGTGAAGAGCGGATGCCGCATTTCTTTTTCGAAGAATATACCTTTAGTCCTTTGCCGTTGTGCCCTTTTTGCATTAGCTAAGTCCTACTGTCTTACTTGTATGATATCTGCTGTTTCCCATGTACAAACAAGCCAATCGAAACCGTTACTTGCGGCTTTTCTCTTTTATGGTATTTTCTGGGCGCTGAAAAAAAACGTGATGATAAACCACCAGATGATAAGTTGATAACACTCTTCGCTTTTTGAATGTTCCATTTAGTCGTGATGCCCAACTTGAAAGTTGGACGCAATCCCTAGAATCAGATATCCTAAATATCGTGTTACAGTAGTTTTATGTTATACAGCTATCAATGCGTTGGGACTTGAAGGCCTCCTCCCGTACACCTTGAATTCATGATGCCCTCAGCCAAACCTACTCTTTCTATCACTGATATTCTGGCGGTGATTATTCATCCCGCAGGTAGGATCTCGTCGCCAGCTACCTGTTATCGCTATCTCTAATTTCTCTTCCTTCGAGGATGTATCTACTCCGGTAATGCATTCAATGTTAGGGATATTATAATATTTAACCCCAGGCGAAAGAAAAAAAGAAGTAATACATGCCCTTCACTTCGCCTAGTACACTCAATCTTTGTTACTCCAGTTACACTCGATGACACTTGCAAGTTTGCGATGCCCATGCGGAGATCGAGTGCTTCTCGGGATACACGAAGGCTGGGCCACATCGGTGCAACACTTGATAAGTTGTTTAAATTAAATCTTTTTGGTAAATTAAGCTGGAGTTGGCCAGGTACTCGTTTCGCTCGTTCGACGTTGCACAGAGCTATCAACTAGAGCAGATAGACGAGTCGAAGTTGGACACTTTGTATGGGAATTTCTGCTTTAGGTGTTCAACTTCGACTTTGCTGAGTGAGAATCGGTGCAATCTTTATTTGGTTCTACTAGCATGCATGTTCTTTCTCGTACGCCCTTGTAGAGGTTGACATTAAAGCCTGGATATAGCTGAGCGGTTGGTATCTGCCTCTAATCATCGAAGCTCTCTCTCATAAAGGGTAGATTTGCGGCGTAATTTGCTTTAGCTAATCGATTAGCGTATTAACTACCCCTCTCTTATTGCACCTGAATGACATTTAGCCCCTTACACCCCATAACACGCGCTGAACTACTGTTTAAATATGCAACGTAGATCTTGGTGATAGCTGATATGGCTACTCAGCTCAGATCCCTTCGACAATCAGTCTCTGGTATCACAGATTCCTTATAACTCCGTCCAAGTCCCACCTTTATCCCGAGAAAAGACCCTTTGCAAAAAAACAATCTGTAATACGAGTGACAACTGATGATTAATTTCACAAAAATCCCTTCCAAAAGAAACATGACTCCAGTAGGAGATCACACTCTTGCCATAGAGTACAAGTAATCACCGCTCAGCAAAGCCACTCCCATTAACACAAGCGCAGTGCAGCCACATCAGCCTACCAGTACCCCCTAACCAATAATGGAATACTGTACTAGCACTTGGGCGCAAATGAAAAGATTCGGATGGAGCGACATTGATATCTATGTTGCAACTATGCATTTTTTTTGTTTGACACACTGTCTGGATTATTAATTTGCGCCTAAGTATGATACAGGCACATAATACTGTATCCCGGTCACTGCCGCACCTCCTTGCACCCAGCGCACCAATCCCTTCACAGGCACCCATGCTCAACAAATGTTTACTCTACCCGTACCTTATCAGCCACAAAAACACCCCCACTATAGTAACGGTAATCTACTCGAGTACCACACGCGCACGCACTCTGCGGAATGACGTCCCCTTGAAAAAGGAAGTGCCGCAAAAAAAGGGATTGATGGACGAATTACCGTTAGCCAATGATGTAAGCGGGCTCATGGTGGATCACTCGCAGTAGGTGGAAAAAAACGCGGGGTTTGTACTCGCGCGGCTGAGTTGAAGTTGGGCGCCTAAGGTATCAATTCCCGTACAGAGCGCTCAACTTCAACTCAGGCGCGGTAGCAGTTCGCGGGACTTTGGTGGGGGGTTAAAAATAAAAGGTGCGGCTTAGGGCGATTTGAGCTCTTAGGGATGAGCGGCGGGAGGAGGGGTGAGGGCATTATTGGCTAGGTTTCATTGGTTGGCTTGGGTTACTGAGTCGTTGGGGGAGGGGCAGGGGGATGAAAGTGTGGGGGCAGGGGTGGGGTTGGCGGGCTGGTCGCGGGGTGGCGAGGTGTCGTTGGTTTTGCGTTAGACAGGGGATGTGTAAGTAAAGGAAACTGGTGTTGCACAGTATGATGCGGCTGTCTGTAGGGCCCACGGGATTGCACCTACGAGATCTCTTCTCTTTTACTAGCTGTGTATCAGAAATGATCACTTATTGAGAACGTTCACTGACTAATCTTGGTTTCTGACTGGCTTAGCTAAAATAGGGTATATCGAATGGCCTAGTGCTCTGTCATTTGGACTAACCAACTATCAAGGTCGTGTATGGATTTCGTACCCAAGTTGAAAACCAAGGGCCAATTACATAGTTAGACTCCTTTCTTTGCTTATCGTGCGAGCCGTGCAGCACCCAGTCCCCTTTTTCATCTCTATTGTGTTATCCATCATGTCAAACTCGTAACGCCGTCAGATTTCTATAATACATGCTTCTTCTTCTAGCCTCACATGAGCACTAGAAGCCTACCCTATTAAGAGACCTCTCGACCCACAGTGCTACCGCACTATTATACCTCCCCCAGATCTGGATTACAACCCTTACCACCGTGCCACCTTCCTTCGAGATGAATGATCATGGAACATCACTCGAAATTATCACCGATTCCCTTAGGGCCGAAACCTCACCCGGGTCCCGCTTAAGATCTGGTATGTTTGCACTAAGCACCCACCGTCCGCGGCGAGACTCATACCTATGTCTTATACCAGCTGTGATAGTTATCGGCGGAGTATCGATAAACGACTTTGGAAGGTATCATCGATGCTCATCTTCTCGTTTTCACGCATGGGATGCCAAATTACCCCCATTATACCGATGAAATTTCCAAGTAGGACTGTGGAGCTCCTCCCATGGCTGCTCAATTAGTTTCACCGCACCTAGCACACTTATTCGAAACTCGACTGCATACAGAAAAATCTCACTACAGACTGCTTGTGCTGTACCGTACAATCATGAGATGGGAGAATAATAAACAGGTTGGCGGGTGGCAAACCTCACCCGAGAAATATTCTGGAAGATCATGCCAGGGCAGCTGCAGGCCTTGGCCCCCTCTTCAACTTTTGAACACCCCCCCCTTTTTCCCGCCCGGAAACTCCTTTATGATTTATTTCACTCTTCCGCGTCTTCCCCACTCTGTACCAAATGTCCCTCCTCAGACTTCCAAACGAACTCCTCTTGCTAATAGCAGAAAACTTAAACCCCAAGGATCTAAAACGCTTCCTAGAGACTAACAGCGGCTTAGCGGCCCTCTTCACCCCCCTGTTACAGAAGCACGCCCTCCGCGACAAGACAGTCCTCCTCTGGGCCGCCGCAAACGGTCAAGACCACCTCGTCAAACTCCTCCTGGAGAAAGGTATAGATGTAAATCTCCAGGCGGGGGACCTACTGCGCACTCCACTGCACGAAGCCTGCCACAACGGGCACGAGAGCACAGTGAACCTCCTCTTATCCGTGGGAGCCGACCTCTCCATCCCAAGTATCCACGGCGACACACCCCTACACGTCTCCATAGCGCATGCCAAAATTGTCGAAGCGCTGCTCAACCGTGGGGCCAACATCAATGCCCAGAGCTTCTATTGGAACGAGACCCCCCTACACAAAGCCATTGACGCTGGCGCCGAAGAAACGGTCGAGCTGCTACTGAGTTGCGGAGCGAGGATCGATCTCCGTGGTTACTACGACATGACCGTCTTACACCTCGCCGCTGTCAGCCGGAGCAGGCGCATTCTAGAATTGCTCTTGGCAAGCGGTTCGGATGGGTTTGTGGAGGAGAGGGATATGGAGGGGGAGACACCACTGCATAGGGCTATTCGACATGGCTTTCGGGACATGGTTGCTTTGCTGCTCGACCGCGGAGCGGACCTCTCGGCGCAGAATTATATTGGGGTTATGGCGCGGCATACGCGACAAGACAGGGTTCAGGGGAGAGAGGGTATTGAAGAGCTATTAGTTAGGGCGGTGAGGAAGAGAGGTAGGGGGGTGTATTAGTGGGATTTGAAGCCAGGCATCCCTATCTTTTCTTCTTTTTCACCCTGTAGACATAATAAACTTGCGTGAGCCTCGGAGTTTAGGTAGTTTTTTCTTTCTTTGCGGGGGTTTCAACCAGAGCATCGTCAGGCCAATTTCATTAAATTCATAGATATAAGATTGCCCATCTCTCCAAGTGACCCCTAACGAACAAATACTGCCTTTTCAACGACACTTACTAGCTGAAAACTAAGAGACACAGCTTCACCATGTAGCCACGCCCACTCAAGAACCGCAGAGTCGTAATCGCATTCGAGAATATTATCATATCTCTATTCTATTTTCACCAAGTTTCATTCAAACAACTGCCAACCTCAACACCACCGCAGTCTATATAGTCTTAAGCCAAATCTCCGCCCCTATCTAACGAAACTCATACCAAGGGTTTTGCAAAGAAAAAGAAAAAAAGCCCGCCCATAGTGAATGCGAACCTATCGTCTCTCATCTTAAACCACCCACCTTAAACCACCCACCCTACCCATCTAGTCGCAACAGGTAACCACAACACGAGTGACACCTCATGATCCACTTCGCTCACCCTCCTTCCCCCCTTGCAACATTCCAATCCTGGTCTAGCATCACCCTATAAATCTCTTCAGATCTCTACTGACTACGGTACTGCTTGACTGGCTTTCGCACAAGCAGCTCCCCTGACAGATATATGAAAAAAAAACAGCCCCACAAGTCCGGTTAATCACTTGACCGCCTCCGAGGCCTCCCAGGCACCCCACCTACCCGACAGAATTGTGAGATTTTTATGAACAGATGTGGGATGATCACGGCAGCTGCCACACTGGAAAGTTTCTTATTTGGGTTGAGGTGGGTATAGGAGCATCTATCCTATCATAATATTATCATACATCATATCACATGATGCTCACAAAGCTCGAGTCAATTTGCAATCTACAATAGTCAACTCAGCAACAGGTATCTACACACATACCAAAGCTAGGAATGTCAGCCCGTCGGCCCTATCTTGTCAGTAGTATATAAGTATAATGATTTTGCACCACTCTCAGTCATGTTTGGTTTACAACAGTGCGAGAAAAAGATGAGAGAGGGTAATAGTCCAGTCTGGAATTTAGTAACTTGGATGGATGGCCTAGGGTTGAAGACATGCAGTATCACTTGTTAGAAGAGGGGATATTGGTGTTAGGTATACCGAGATCTAATACACAAGAACTCCAAGAAAATGAACAGAACCTCTGCCTACTAAGCAAACCGAAGTATCCAATGATACTTGGAGACACACATCTCGGTCTAGTTTAAGATGATAGTCACGTGCCTCTGACTATAAGGTTACGTGTTCGATTCACAGCCGCGTCATAATTATTATTAGTTAAAAATAATTATGTGACAAGTGATAAAATAATGGCGATAATAGCGCAAGAAGATTAGTGGAAATAAGTGGAGACCTGCGGGCTCGCTCATGATGAACGTCTCTGATCTCAGTGATTTAAGTACTTGTTCCCGTTTTAGGATACCCTGGTGGTAGGAACTGAAGTTCCCTAGAAGATAACGGACGGAATCAGAACAAACACCTAAGAGATATATGATATAAACACACCAGGGAAACACATAGTGGAGACCTCCGGGTCCGCTTAGAACCAGTCAGTATGAACATGAAAACTTTGCGCGCGAATCGCTATTGGAAGCAATCGCTATTACAAGTTGTTCAGAAACCCGGTACATGAATAGTGACAGACTCTTGCACATCTAGTGGTCTGACGCCCATGAAGTTGGCGGCTTCATATACGGTTCGGTAAAGGGAGATTATTACGGTGGCATTAGTCGGCCACCTGCACTCTGGACCAACCTATTATCTAGGGGACTGAGACATCCTCACAGTAGTATAGTGGTCTACGTCTTCAAAATGTGAGTATGGGATCAAACAGTTGTCATGGTCAGAAGGTGTTCGCACTTACGAGTTCAGAGAACTTTGTTCATTCGATACTTAGTATGGTTAGCACATGTAGCCCGCGAACACCCAGACGCGGGATATAAATCTTGAAGTGTCTCCCCCACTTAAACAGAATCATCAGGCACCGGAGAAGAGACCTTATCAATATAAAAAGCTTACAAACACAAATCAATCGTTTGGTTCTCACTACTTTTTATTCACACTTTATTACAAGTCTTCCTAGACAATACTCTCCGTTTCTAGAATTACCTGATCAAGGTCTAGCCTGGTAAAAGGTTATCATATCGGCTACCCCTAACACTATATCAATAGTTCTCCTTGTTACCAAGGCTTACTACACATGGTTGAGACAGTCACGACAAAGTACAGTCACTAGTCAGAAGTGTTCGTGATCTGAGACATGTTTAATTGCGATTGCGCCATGGGCCCGTGGTGTGGTGGGGTTGCCCAGTTGCAGGGACTCGCGCGCGCGCACTCACGATCACCTGGCGACAGCCATCACCCAACTGCAATGATAGATTCCTTACCATCACCCCTCTTTATAAATTAAATACATAAGACTGGTTAATACCTTGTATAACCTCCCCTTGCCTCCAACACTGCAGCTACTCTACCAGGCATTGATTTCCACAATTTTTCAAAAAACTCCTGAGGAATTGTCTCCTATACCAAAGGTAATACTTGTGCAAGTCTCCTCCTAACAGCTTCTTTTGCTCCTAGGGTATCTGTTATCCTTGGATACTGCTGGTGTAGTGGCTTTTTAAGCTCAATCCATACATGTTCAATAGGATTTAAATCAGGGGAGTAAGGGGGGTGATCCACAACTGCAATAGAATTTCTCTCCAACCAATTCATAACATTGTAAGCCTTGTGAACAGGAGTATTGTCTTGCTGAAAAAGGATATCTTTAAGTTGCATACCAAAGGAAATCATTTGATCAATAACAGGAAAAAGATAACTCCTTAAGAGTCTAATATACCTGGTCTTGTTGATATTCTGAGGAATAGGTACTAAAGGACCTTTTCTCTTACCCCAAAAGTACCCCCATACCATAAGCCAAATTCCCTTATCCTTTTCCTTTGGGTGAATGCAATCTGCCAGCCACTTCTCACTAGGTTCTCTAAACACCCAGTATTGCCTTGGATTCCTGGATTTCTCCACACTGCACTCATCACTCCATATCACTCTCTCAAAATTCTCCACAGTCCAATCCCTATGAGCTGTAGCCCACCTCAATCTCTTAGCAACATGATCAGGTTTGAGTCTGTGTCTTGATTTGGCTAGCCACTTCTTGATATTGGCTTCTCTGAGTACTCTATCCACTATTGATTCATGTTAGTAACTAGCAACTACAATCATATTCTATCACTGAGGGTAGCACGAGAACTCTGGGGTTATTTTTGTTACCTGTAGCAAGTGAGATACTGGGTGCGTATTTATCCCGGAAGTCAGATCTGGTCATCGAGCGGTTGGACTTGACTTGCCGGATAATTGTGCGATGCTGTCGCTCACTGAGAACAGGTGTGCGACCGGGGCTAGGAAGATTATCCAGTAATTGGCACTCACATACTCCAACAAGGAAGCTTTTAATTGTTGTCCATGGTCTTCCAATAATTTGAGCAACAAGGGTAATGTTCTGGAGGCAGTAGAAAAAGGCAATTATTATACCCTTGTCAATATTTGATATTTCTCTTTGGGTGGTCTTCGGGGTTCGGTTTTTTTTTTTTTGCCATAGAGTTTGCAAATCCGGTGCAGTTAACCATTGGAAATAATTTGTGGTCAGGGTATTGTGTTATGATCAGGCTGTTGTGTAAAGAGTCACGCTTGCGATCAATTCAGTGATGTGGTTTTTTTTTTTTTTTTTTTTTTGGTGAGGTTGCTTAGTAAGCGGTTTCACAAACACTTCTAACTACTAACTGTATATATCTGAAGATATACATCAGAGAGTCAGACAAGACCTTTTCAAGAATCACACATTACGAAGAAGGCTATTCGAACTATTATCTTACTTTGATTATTCTCTTTATTTTTTGATAAATAATTACGGAGTGATACTTGACCAAGAATTGAAAGAGATCCACATTAATTGGACTCAAGATCACCTACCATACTATATAGAGGACGGTCTAATAGCACCTACCTCTACTAAACTTATCCAAACTTTTCTTGATAACTTTAAAGCTACATCAGCAAAATGTGAAAAACCACCCCTGGTCCACCAAGTATTGGCATCAGGAAAATGTCGGAGCGTGGTCCAAAGTGGTCCTGAACGCTCCTGGTCCACCAAGGGGGGTCGTGGTCCCCGTGGTCTACCTGGTCCACTCCGATGCATTCTGATCCACACTTTTTCAAATTTTACCGAAAATGTGGACCAGGGTGGATCTGGGTGGACCAGGACAACCTGGGGGACCATAACCCTCTTTGGTGGACCAGGACTGGCTTTTACATTTTGCTGATGTACTACGAGATACCAGATATCTGGACTTGCACCCAACAAAATTGTTTTGACGACAGCCCAAACCATTCAACTCCATCCAGCCTCTCACGCTGTCAGTAATACAGGCAAGCAAAACACAGACATGCTGGAAACCATCTCCCTTGTGGAAGAGGCATTTCACATCCTCGAGGACGATCAGTGGATTTACGAAATCTAAGAACAGGACATCCTAGAGTTTGACATCCCCTCGAAGAAGAAAACATACGAAATGTCTTTTTTTCCCAAATCACGAGTGGTGATCCAATGGACATATCAGGTGGCGCACCTGTGAACCTATTAGAAGACGTCACTGAGGCATCAGCAATATCTCGTACTAAGGGACCAATACATTAAGATAAAGTACCGAGAAGAACTGGATCCCCATACTCATTGGAGTCACTACGAGGAATCAGTACAAGGATTAAAGACTCAGGATCCGGCAGACGGTAAGGATCACAAAGCCCAGGGACGACAATACATTCCTAAAAGCCCTACCAGCAAGAGCCAGCCTGGCTATAAGACATCTTGATGGGAAAATAGCTACGAACCAAGTCCAAATTGGAGATCTGGACCAACGGGTAGAAGGACTCTTATACTCTAACGGAATCTACTACTATCGCTATTATTCCTTAACATGATGTTGGATATTGCCTATTAGGATTTCCCCAGTAATAAATCATTCCTTACCTTGTACCTTCCCTATTGTTATAGTTTCCTATTAGGTAGTACTTTCCTTAGTTCGCTTATTACTACCTTTCGTTCCTTGTACTCAATTGGGAAACTCTATGTATTACTGGTTTAGTACATTAGTAGCGATCCCCTACTTGTTTGATTCCATTACTTGTTTTGTTAGTTATATCCTGTCGCATCTCTACCTTTGTTTTAGAACTTAGTTGTTTTCGCTTCTACCTTAGCGTAGCTTAGCATTCTCGTTTGGACAGGATATTGGTTATAATTTATTTGTATTTGAAGAGTTCGAGATCCCTTAAGGATTCAGACTCTCAAGCCTCAGAGGAACCCTCACTTTAACATACTAAGTTGAACGGTCACTCTACTAGTCCCTAACCTTTGTTATATCTCTTGTAGAGATTTCCTTCGACACTTGTCCACCCTGTCCTTTCAGTATCGCCGGATCTCCCTCTGGGAATCTCGCGATACTCAGGAGCAGGTTACATACACGAATCCAGGAACCCTGACAAGAGGTACAAGATGGGAAACAGTTAGATGCAGATAGGTTAATAACTTTCGAAGAACTCATCATTGCTGTCAAGAATACCACACAGGCCCGAGAAAGGGAACTGAACAGATTAGCCAAAGAATTGGAACAAACCCTGTCAAAGCAACAAGAAGAAATAGAACGATAAAGGTGCCATGAAGCAGTAAGTTCCCTACTATATGCTAACATAGTTGGACAGGGTGAGACATCGGCAAACAGGTCAAACATCCTAGAGCAAGAGGTAATCAACCTCAGAGCTCAACACACTCACGATGTTGCCACGTTGCAATGCGTCGTCGATGAGCAAGCCGATGCTCAAAAACAGATGACCGAAAGACCGACAGTCCAAATGGTCATAATAATGCAAAAATTGGCTAGTCTTCAGCCAACTCCTACTGCTACTGTCCTGGCTCAGCCTGTAGCCCCAATTCCAAGACCCCAACAAGAAGCCGGAGCCCCCGATCGAGTACAATAATAGATACCTGAAAGACGCGAGCAAGACGAAAGGGAACATGGAAGATGAGAAAAGGGAAAATAACGAGAAGGAGAACTGGCAAACCCAGGAAATGAGGGGGGCGGAAACCAAGGCCCCCCTCCACCTCCACAAGGCAACGACCCTGATCCAAGCGATGATGGATCAGGACGTGGCGGATGTGGTGGCAAAGGAAACCCGGGATGGCAACCTCATAGAGGAGACCCTATCGACCCACAAGTTGCAATGATGGCACAGGCAATAGGTATAGCCATAGCTAACAGTGGTAAACGACAAGTGGATGCCCCCCTACCATTCAAAAATCGAAAAAACTGAAATCTCCAACTTTGCTTACTTCAATGTGAGCACTATTTCAGATGAAACCCAAACTAATGGAGATCAGACCAGGACCGTATTAAATATGCACTGGGAAGAATGCAAGGAGAGACTATGTCGACATTCACATTCACCTACAGGAACAAGATGACGCGGGAATTAGGTCATCTAAAGATCGAGGGGTATGAATATTGGAAAGCTTTCAGGGGGCAGTGCATTCTACAATTTGCACCCACGCATGAGGGAGAAAGATCCCTAGCATTAATGACAAAAGTTACTTATAAAGGGAACATCGATCGCTACCTCCTCAAGATGGAAAACCACAATACCCATGTAGGGATGAGGGAGTCGCATGGCGACAAATGGTAGGGCGACACATCCCGAGAGATGCATCAGCAAAATGTAAAAACCACTCCTGGTCCACCAAGGGGGTTATGGTCCCCCTGGTCCTGCTGGTCCACCCTGATCTACCCTGATCCACATTTTTGGTAAAATTTTGAAAAAGTGTGGATCAGAGCGGATCAGTGTGGACCAGGTGGACCATGGGGACCACGACCCCCCTTGGTGAACCAGGAGCGTTCAAGACCACCTTGGACCACGCTCCGACATTTCCCTGATATGCACTAGATTGATTATCAACCAAAGAATAGTCTACAGACGGTGACTGGATTAAAGCAGTAAGAGAAGTCTGCAGGCAAGAGGAAATATTCATGGAAGAACTTGCCCTGCATCACGGCAGCTCCAGCAATTCTCGAAACGATTCTGGAGGAAAGAGGAAAAGAAAAGAAAAGGCTACTATAAAGCCCAAGAAACAAAGAAAGCAGTACTCCGCCGAAGGAAAGACGGCGTATAAAGCAAAAAGGGAAGCCCAAAAGAAAGGAAAGGGCCCACCCCTACAGCAGGGGAAAATAGAGTACACAGATTGGAATAAGGCTCATGAAGGAATCGAGGACCAAGTGGTCCAAGAGCGAAAAAGGCGCAGGAATCTACCCAATGTGGAATGAATAACCACAAATGGGCAAACTGCAGAAAACCAAGCCAAGTGTCTGTAAGCGGTATTCGATGGAAACAACCGTTTGGACAAAACCCGCAGTACCCTACTCTCCCGCGATGGAATGCGGGTCCTATCACCCCATTTCAATGACTCCGAACTGCGAAAGTGACTAGACAAAAGTTACCAGAAGATACAACCCATGTCAACCAAATTGAAAGCCCTTTGGCATGGGATTTTGGGGACATGCAGTGGACATAAGTCACGCACAGCACCGATGGCCATGGCAATCAGAGACTCGGGGGATTCCCCCCTTCTGAAAACGAAACCAAAAATGATGAGAGACTATGACAAGTATATCGGGCGCCACCCTGAAGGCCAAAGAGAACTAAGCAGAGCGACCTAGGGAAAGTAATATTCCGTACCCAGAAGAAGAAAAAGAGTCAGGATGGCAGTAAGTAGGAAAAACTACTTCTTATAACCAGTCCAATGAGGACTCCAAGGAAAGGTTCACACTAGTGTCGTCTAGCAGAAGAGGAATTCGCTTCTCGCAAGCACACCATGGGAATCTTACATCCAGACAAATGACGTGAGTGACAGGGCAGGTAGATCGAAGTATGTCTACGCTGTTCAACGAATATCGGGTCCGCTTGGAAGATATGTTTGGAGTTCTTGGATCTGACTAAGATTTCCAGTATGCCTGAACTACTCCGCTAAGTATTGCAGTGAGAAGTCAGAGAATTAGTGTATCAGAGGTTTTGAGAATTCCTCGGCAGGAAGTAAAGACCGCTAGTAGGCTGCCCAATAACCAAGTAAGAGTATGTTTTAGTTTCTCCGAGGAGACCTTAAGGGTGGAAACTAAGCGGGCGTAGTAACGAACCCCAGTTACAAACGCTTAACCACGATGGAAAAGAAACGAAGATGCAAAACTACTCTACCTATTAGCAGAAGACTTAGGACTCAGGTCCCGAAACCCTTACACTACGATTGCCTGAAAGGGCCAGGATTTATCAAAGCGGCCGGAAAGTGAATACGTGTCAGGCATACCAAGAATGCCAACCCATAAGGCTCACGCAAAGACCCCGGCGTACCAATCAGTCAAATGTATAACTATGAAAGATATATCTCGGTCTAGCTTAAGATGAGAGGCACATGCCTCCGACCATAGGGTCACGTGTTCGATTCACAGCCGCGTCATAGTTATTATTCGTTAAAATATAATTATACGACATGTCATAAATGACGGCGATAATTGTACAAAGACGTCTGAGAGATTTAAGTGTGCGTTCCCATTGTAGGATGCCTATAGGGTAGCAACAAGAGTTTCCTAAGATGACAGATGGAATCAGAATAAACACTTAAGTAAAATATCTTATGAGATATTAGAAGACAGATAGCGGAGACCTCCAGGCCCGCTCAGAACCAGTAAGTATGAACATAAGATAGTGAGCGCAAATTGCTATTTGAGCCATTGCTGCTACAAGTCAGTTCTGAAACCTGATAGGCAGAGAGTGACAGACTATCACTCATTGAATAGTCTGACGCCTTTGAAGTTGGCCGCTTCATATACGGTTCGATGAAGAGATATTATTACGTTGGCATTAGTCGGCTACGTGTAATCTAGACTGACCTATTATCCGCGGGACTGACACACCCACACGATGATATAGTAGTCTACGTCTTCACAATGTGAGCATGGAGTTGCTAGTGAAGAGTTGTCAGGGTAAAGAGGTGTTCGCACTTCGAGTTCAGAGAACTTTGTTCAGTCGATACTGTTAGGGGTAGCCGGTAAGGTGACTTATGATACCGGGCTAGGCCTTATGCTTGACTGGTCCTTTAGACGGAGAATCTTGTCTAGGAAGGCTCGTAATAAAGTGTAACTAAGTTACTCGCGTGGTATAAGGATAATGAGGAAAATAATAATCGTAAACTTATTTTATTGATAAGATCACTTCTCCGTTCTGTGCTACATGAGCATCCCTCGGAAGTATCTTAAATAATGTCCACCTCCAAGAATTATTAAAATAACCTTGAATTCAGTGGGAGTTGAACTCAGGACCTCATATCTACAGTCAGAGAGTATACCAACTAAGCCAAGCTACATGTTCTTACCATACTAACTAAGTATCGATCGAACAAAGTTCTCTAAACTCTTAAGTGCGAACACCTCTTGACCCTGACAACTGTTCGACTCCATACTCACATTATGAAGACTTAGACTACCATATTATCGTGAGGGTGTGTCAGTCCCGTGAATAA
>Ga0307507_10002653_pt1 | contig 36893 bp, 9 predicted proteins | sample 7_EM_MG_FD_207223 | JGI IMG/M metagenome (GOLD analysis project Ga0307507, IMG submission 207223) | Populus trichocarpa ectomycorrhiza microbial communities from riparian zone in the Pacific Northwest, United States - 7_EM | ecosystem: Host-associated > Plants > Roots > Unclassified | place...
ATTATTAATCTTTATTAACTAATCTATTAACTCTCTTAGAGTATCCACATCTTCTATTAGGATAATTGCGTTCTGGACTTTAGCCTTAAGTCCCTATTTATACTATGCTATAAGCGCCCTATTATTCCACTCAACCTATATAGCTAGTGTTTAAAACTATGTTGTATACTTAATTGCTAAAGTACATTATACTAAGTTCTGAAGCTTTCGTTCCGCTATAGTTATAGCTTCCAGGTCTCTAAATATCTATATTAGTCGCTCTGCGAACCCGTTCTAACTAGTAAATATATACTATACATCTTAGTTAGTAGTTGTCATGCCATTAGCCTATATTTCCGTGAGATACGGCTTAAACTACTTAAGTGCCCTCCCTATCAGGAACAATCCTATATAGGCTACTTAATCTAATAATGTTGCTAACTTCGCTCCTTCCTATACTACCTTAAAGTGCATCTATATAAGAAATCCTTTAAGCTTTAACTTCTCTCCTAAGAATCATTTGATTAAAGGTAGCTTAATCTTTACTGCTTTAATTCTATTAATGCGTTCTTTGAGTATCCTACTATTGTCTTATAAGTAATTAACTATTTCCTGTAACTAACCTCGCGTAACCACTTAAGAATCCCCCTTGTCCATACTGGTATCACCTAGCCCTAAGGTTGTGGCTGCCGTTAACGCCGTTATAACTGGTGCTGCTCTTAGTGGCATATTATTCGACTTTATTTAAATACCATAACCTTAGTAGTGAATATATAACGGAACCTTATAGCTTAGACTACGGTGGGTTCTGTTATTAGGCTGGGTATATAGGTATAAATAAAATCAACAATATAATAATAACTGGTGGAGTAGTTGCCTAACAGATTAACTCCAATTATATTCTAAGATTCACTACAAGGAGAGAACTATCTACGGTAGGGACTGAGGTCCTTTAAATACATAACCGTACTCCTAAGAAATCCTCTCTTATACGTAAGGTATGTGTTGTCTGTATTAAACGTAACATTCCTTCCGTTCAATATAGTCAATATGTTCAACACCACGTGACCTCGGTTACCATTCCTCGTTACATGGTTCCACTGGATCCATCCTAGACCGTGCCTGTATTAACCAACTAGCTTCCGCCGACTTTTCTCCAAGTAGTCGTAACATCGTACTTAAAGCGTCCGTAACAACTGTACTAAGGTGGTTAGCCCGTAACCCTTCTGGGTGGCTAACTTTATAGGTTATAACCTTATTCTTAAATATCCTTAGCTTGCAGAAGTAGATCCTAAGATACGCTTTAAGACAGAAGCCTTTAAATGGTGGAATGATGAAGAATTAAAAGGGCGTATATTACTAATAAGCTTGAAGGACATCCTAGAGGATATAGCTCTAGGTGAAATAGTATACGCTCTATACCTAAAGGAGTATTGGATCCAACCCCTGTTCTATAGCAAGATGGGTATAGAGCCTAGTATAGGTAATAACCCCTCCGTAACGGAGACCCTATGGGGAACTGCCGGATAGGTTATAGAAATATTGCAGGGAGGTGGCGATCTTGAAGATCTTATAAGATACTTCCATTGTTACAGGTTACTCTAGCTTAAGTAATACGCGGAGAGTATACTACGGCACCTTAAACGCTGCGTTAAGGAATTCCCTACCCTCTACTGGCTACCGCATAAAACTGTTTAACATATAGTAGCAACCATGTATAAACAGCCACTATAGCGCGCGACGCTACCTATAAGCGTTTTAAGGGAGCTCTGGGACCTACCTAATAATAATACGGAGGATAAACGCGACCCTAATTTGTTAAATATTTCAGTAGGTCTGAGGGACTTACTAAGGGTATTCTTGGGCAGGCAAGCCAAAGTCCTTTTATAGAACTTAGAATACGATTACGTAATTAATCTAGAAGAAGGCAAGCAGCCGCCAAACCTTCCTATCTACAACCTCTCTTATAAAGAGCTTGAGATCCTATGGGAGTACCTTAATGGCTTACTAGAAAAGGGATAGATATAGCCTAGCAAGTCGCCGGTAGGCGCGCCGATCCTCTTTATCCCAAAACTAGATAGAACTATAAGGCTATGCATAGACTATTACGGTCTTAATAAGATTATAATTAAGAACCGCTACCTACTACCATTAGTTAGTGAAATGCTAGATTAATTATCTAGGGCGAAGATCTTTATAAAGCTAGATCTATAAGACGCCTATTATAGGCTCCGTATTAAAAAAGGAGATAAGTAGAAGACCGCTTTTAAAACCCAATACAGCCATTTTAAATATCTGGTGATGCCTTTTAGGCTAGCCAATATACCTATAATATTCTAATTATATATTTATAGAGCCTTAGGGGGACTAGTTAACTGTATATACATTATCTATCTAGATAACATTCTGATCTACTTAGAAGATAAGGATTAGCACAAGTAATATATCCGCGAAGTGCTGGAACGCTTAGATAATTAAGGCCTCTATATTAAGGTGTTAAAGAATGTCTTTAATACCAAGCAGGTTAAGTTCCTAGGTTATATTATAACGCCTATAGGCGTAGTTATAGACCTAGTACGGGTGTAGATAATTTAAGAGTGGCTAGAGCCAGAGAGCTACTAGGATATTTAAGTGTTTTTAGGCTTTGCCAATTTCTATAGGCGCTTTATCTATAACTACTTCGATATTGCCCGATACCTATCTAACTATATTACTAAAGCTTTCCAAGACCTGGCCTAGGGAGCAAAAGGCTTAAAGGTAGGAAGGAAGAAAACTAAGAAGGGACCAACTAAATAGTATAAACTATGGATATGGCCCGGAAAGGTATAGGAAGCCTTTTAGAAACTACACGCAAAGTTTACAGAAGCTCCACTACTATAGAATTTTAACCTAGATTAACCACTAATAATGGGTACTAATGCATCAAACTTTGCCCTTATTAGTATCCTACTGCAACCTAATAGGCATCCAGACGCTACCCAGCTCTACTAGAGACCAGTAGCATTTTATAGCAGAAAATTCTAGGGACCTAAAGTTAGGTATTATACCTATAATAAGGAACTGCTGGCTATAGTTGACTGCTTTAAATAGTGGCAATACTACCTTGAGCACGCAAGCTATACCACTTATATACTCTTAGATTATCACAATCTACGCTACTTTATGACTATAAAGGAGCTTATACCTTGACAGGCCAGATAGGCAGAGGAGCTTACGCGATTTGATTTTGAGATTAAATATAAGCTAGGGAAAAACAACCCTACTAATAGACTATTATGACGGCTAGACTATGCCAAAGGCTTTAAAATGGGAGAAGGAAAATAGATAATAGATATCTTACTCTCTATATTGCAAAACAAGCTCTAGGTATAGGATGCTTGAGTACCTATAGCTCTAAGCGCTAAGTCTTAGGTGGTGCAAACCCTATTGGCTTCTACTGACGTTCTGGCTAGTACCTAGTCTGTTGCTAATAAGGGACCGAATATACCTAGATAGGACGTCCCTAATACACTCTTGGAACCTAGTAATATGTTACCTCTAATTGCTAAGCTGTCCCCTTAAACCAAAAGTAAAGCTATGGAGTAATTAGAACCCAGAGCCCTGTAAAGACTAAAGGACTTTAATCTTATATCGGCCTTCCTAATATATACGCGCTAGAGAGTTATAAGATCTATAGTACTATTTAGTTGTATACTTAAAGCAGTATAAGACGAAACAGCTTTTACCTAGGAACTATCTAAAAGGTTAACGGATCTCATCCATAAGGTGCAACGGAGGGATGCCTCCTATGCCATCTTTAAGGCGGAAGTAGACTGGAAATATAATGGAAAGGAAGCTAAAAGGCGCTAAAATTAGGAACTGGACCTAATGGGCCTACTATATAGAAATGGCAAGGTTTAGGTGCCATAAGAAGCAAATCTATAACAGAAAATTCTTATAAAGAATTATAATGATCCTCTAGGTGGCCACTATGGTTAAGCTAAAACAGTGGAATTACTTTAACGTAAATACTATTGGCTAAAACTTAAGCAGGAAGCAAAGGAGTATATTAGCTACTACAAGAAGTGTTAAGTATATAAAATCTGAAGGTACAAGCTATGGGGTCTACTTAAATCGGTTCCTCCTACTAGCGAACTATAGCAATATTACGCTATAGATTTCATTATAGATCTTCCGCTATTAAAGGATAAGCAAGGATAAACATATAATTCAGTCCTGGTACTTATTAATAGGTTTTTAAAGTACGTCTAATACCTTCCCGTTAACAAGATAATTAACACATAAGTACTTACCAACCTAATTAAGGAGAAATACTTTCTTAAAGTAGACTAGCCACACTCTATTATTACTAATAGGGGCAGCGTCTTTATAAGCCAGTACTAGTCAGATTTATGCTTTTATTTAAAGATAGACTACTGTTATAGTACAGCTTTCTATCTATAAACAGACTGGCAAACAGAACACTAGAACTAGGAATTGGAGTCTTACTTGCAAATATATTTAAACTACTAGCAAAACAATTAGTGTAAACTACTTTTATACACGGAGTACGCTTATAATTTAAAGCAATACGCATTACATAAGTATACACTAATTTAGATTACCTACGGCGTCTAACTATTTGGATTTAATAGTATACCTAGCAATTACTAGCTAAGGCCATATAATTAATTATGGGATCCTACTAAGAAGTCTAAGGATATCCACTAGAGAGTATAAGAATACCTCTAGGAATAGGAGGAGTAATGGAAGTATATAAAGTAGAGCCTTTAAGATGCCTAAAAGCAGTAGAGACTTTAATACAACCGCAAACACTAGGACAAGTATTTTAGAGTAGGCAATAAGGTTCTATTATATTTAACAAATATTAAGACCTGTTGACTATTAAAGAAGCTTAATATAAGATACTTAGGTCACTTCTAAGTTAAGAAATAAATTGGTAAGCTAGCCTACTGTCTCTAGCTACCCCCATCTATAGCCTATATATATCCAGTATTTTACATAAATCTACTAGAGCTATAGCATAGACTGCTACTAGAAAAGAACTTCCGTCTAGGCCTAATTAAACACCCTAAAGTAGTGGGCGAGCGGTATAAGGTTAAAGCTATACTACGCCATAAGTCTATTAAGAATAAGCTTTAATATAGAGTTAAATGGCTAGGCTGGCCCGCTAAGGACTCTATATAGGAACTAGAGGATTACCTTAATTATTGCGAAGATACTCTAAAAGAATATTAGGACTAAGGTCCGTAATCTATAAATCGCAGAAAGCGCTCTAATACCATAGTGTTATTGTAGCCTATAAAGAAGAATCGCACAAAGAGCAAGAAATAGGTTAAATTAGATATAGAATAGATAGGCTCTAGAAACTATAAGGATTAATTAGGGCTACGGCCTAAGGCAGGATAGGTCCTTAGCCTTTTTACGTATATAGCATAGAATTAATAGGGTATTTTGCTAGAATTGCATTTCCATTCATTAGCCTATATTAGGAATAGTGTTCCTATACCTTCCTAAAAGCCTTCTAAGGCCTTCCTAAGCACCAGTTGAAATCCTTAATTACTACTATATATAAGAATAAATCCCAAATGCCTAAATTAAAAGCTAATATGCCTTATCCTTAGGAGCAGGATTAGTATCCATTAGCCCTTTAAGGGATGGCTGACAAAAATAAGATCCCTTTATAGGTATATAAGTAGATATAAAAATAGGGACAGGATAATAAGGTGTAGATAGAGCAGAGATTCTTAAACACTTAACACCAATATTAGGTCCAAACCAATACCAATAAAGCTCTTAAGGCGTTAGCTTATAGTTAATAAAGACACGCTTAAGCCCAGAATAAACAGAGATATTAGCTAGCTAATATAGTCCGGAACCACTGAGACCTTACTATGGCAACTATTAGTCACCTATCCGCTAGGTACCCAAAGGGTAACCTACCTAATACCACATTATATTGTGCTCTTTTAAAACTTGACGCATATACGCGAACTCCTTCTTATAGTAGACGGCGACCTTCTTCTTATTACCCCTATCCTTTACCCTATCCTTAGTATACCAACCTTGCTCCCTTATCAGGCGTTACTAGCTAGCTTACTAGGAATTGTGGGCGGTGTAGATAGCTGTGGTATAGTCTCAAATTTAACCCAGATGTTTAGCATTAGCGCTAGAATAAGAGAGAGCCTGGGTAATATAGTAGTTAAGGATATTAAAGGATTATTGCTACTTAGGCCTAGGCTATATAGAAGCCTAAAGTTAGTAATGGAAACCTATTAAGGATAGGAAAGCTTACCTTAACGTAACTGCCGCTCTTAGTATATATGTATTGATTATAAGGACTAAAGGTATTAGACCTTATACAGTGGGTCTTATTATAAGCATCCAGAATCTTCTTATTAGACTTCTGGTTTTTTGAGGATGTATATACAAAGTTATTTAGGTAGGACTAGCACCAGTTACGGGTTAGCGGAGGTTAGGGTTCTATATACAGCGGCAGGGCTAGAATACACTGTGGAATTGGCTTAGAAGAGCAGTTAGCAGGAGAATGAAGAGGCATATTAAATTGATAATAAAAAAAAAAGAAAATCTTGATAATATATTGAAGATATGTCTAAATTTGGATAAAGGTTAATAATGGGAAGTGAGGTGTTGAGGAAAAGGAGCAGCTTAGTAAGTAAGATGTCTCTATACTTTACCTTCTAATACCCTTCTAGTAAATAGCCGCAACCTTGCTGATATAACTCCGTTATAATAGCGTAATTTAGAAGGAAGGAAACACGCGTATGCGCCATTTGGCCATTACTTCCTTATAAGAAAAACTAATTACATAGCTAGGGAAGGTAATTAAGACGTTAATTATAGACGTATATAGGTTAAATTATACCTAAATAATACTACAGTATTAAAGAATAACGTTATAGATGTTTTTAACAACTGTATAATAGCTAGAGGCGCTATTGCAAAGTGTCCCTCCTATTTACTAGGTAGTAGAGCTATACTAAATATATAGCACAGGACCAACGAGAAAGGATTATAGATTAATATCTTAAAAGTTAAAAACGACGGCAAGCCAAGGCTCTATATATTAAATCCCATACTAAAAGGTTCTACGGAACCATATTAGGAATACTAAATTGCTTATAATACTTGTGATTGATTGTAGACCGGCATAAAGGCTTAGAAGTAGAGTTGCATAAAAATCCTTAGGTTAGCCTAGGTAGTCACCGGCATGTTTCTGGTAGGCTTTTAATAGGTCTCCTAGCAATCCTTACGTCTTTTCTCTAGTTATATTTTTTCCTTATTGAGGTTTTTAGGAGTTTAAAGCAGGGGTTAGATAAATAGATAATATATAGCGGTATACTAATATCTCTCCAAACCCCTTCTGGGACGAGCCCTTATAATCTCCCTACCGCAAGGTAATGGCAATTAGGGGCCGACCGTAAGAAAGGGGGGGGGGGTAATATAAGGGATATTATTGCGGACACCTTGGGTTCCCCTTAGGACAACCTCCAGACGCCCCTTAAATAGTCGCTAGTTATATGCCGGAGGCACGTGCCCGTAGTATATAGTCTCCACAATCCCTAAAGCCTTACCTCCTTAAGGATTTGTCTCTTTTACTAATCTATCCTATTCTATAATCGTGTCCTTATAGCCCCCTGTCTATAAAGTCCCCTTACACTATACCGCTTATATATAAGACTTTTAAGCAGCTTAGCTAAGCCCAAATCTATACTAAGCTTAATATTATTACTGCCTTTAACCGCCTCTAAATATAGGAAGGCGGTAAATAGAAACCCATATTTACATTGCGCTTTAGCTAATTTTAATATACTATTATACCCTTTAGTGTATATAATAGCCTAGGCAGCTTTTAAAGCTATATTAATAATGCCTTATAGGACTACCTTAATAACTTCTACTCTGCGTACCTAGATAATATACTTATTTATAGTAATAACCCTTTTAAGTATACTAAGTATATTTAAAAGGGTTTATAGCGCCTTAGGGATATAGGACTTTATATTAATTTAAAGAAGTGTAAATTCTTAGTTATAGAAGTAAAATACCTTAAACTAATTGTTACTACTAAGGGTGTCTATATAGACCCTAAGAAGGTATATATAATTACTAAATAGCAAACCCCTAACTATATTAAGGATATATAAGCCTTCCTTAGTTTTACCAACTTCTATTAAAAATTTATATATAACTTCTTAGGTGTTATAGTACTACTTATAGCAATAATGTAAATAAAGGGCCTTTTTATAAAAGGAAGAAAAATATATCTACGTTTTATCTAGACGCCTAAATATAAGAAGGTGTTTTAAGACCTTAAAGATGCTTTTACTAAAGTACCTATTTTAGCTTATTTTATACTAGGACAATAACTCTATCTTAAGACTAACTCCTTAGACTATATTAACGCAAGTATCTTTTCCTAGATAGGTAATAACAGTCTTCTCTACCTAGTTATATTCTACTTGTCTAAGCTTATACTATAATAAGGAACTCCTTATAATTATATAAGCATTTAAGGTATTTTAATTAGAACTTTTTTTAGTAGAACCTAACTAGCTAACTAAAGTCCTTACGGACCATTGTAACCTTAAATACTTTATAACTATAAAATAGCTAAATTAATACTAAGCACGCTAGAATGAGTTCCTCTTTAGTTTTAATTTTAAAATTATGTATAGGTTAGGAGTATAAGGTACTAAACCTAATAGCCTAATATATTGCTTATAAGACCTTCCTTAGTCTAAAGATAATCCCTATAATTAGTTCTAACAATAGACAATCCTAAAAGTATAGAATTTAACCCTAGGTATGCTACCTATAATAGAGCTAACTATACCTTAGCTTTATACTATAAAACTAAAGTTACCTCCTAAAATTAATAAACTTATTACTACGGTATATAACACCTCTGTTAACCTATTATTATATTAACTTATTACTATAAAGACCGCTAGTGTTTATATACTACCTACCAACCTCTAAAGCTTAGGTTAGATTAATATAGCAGCCTTAGAAGTAAAAGAAAATAAGCTCTATTATAGAGGCCACCTATTTATCCCTAACTTAAAAAATCTATAATAGCAACTAATCTAAATAGCTTATAACCTTTAATTAAGTGGCTACCTAGGTAGAGGAGGAACCTATAAGCTTCTTAACTAATATTACTTCTAGCCTAAAATAATAGACTTAGTTAAATACTTTATATGCGCCTATTATAGCCATAATCGCGCCAAGGCCTTTAATATAAAGTATTAAAGACTACTATACCCTTTACTGGTACCTATATAATAATAGGCAGATATTGCTATAGATTTCATTATTAACTAATTACCCTATAAATAATATAGCCGTACCTATAAGAATATTCTTATAATAATATGCCGATTTATAAAAGAGCGCTACTATATCCTAACTAAAGGCGTAGCTGTTAGTAATATTACTAATACCTTTCTCTATAAAGTTTACTAATTATATAGGTTACCTAACTTAATTACATCTAACTAAGGTATATAGTTTAACTTTAATATATAGAGATAAATCTGCTAACGCCTTGGCATCTCTATTAAGATATCTATATCCTTCTACTATAAAACTACTGGGCAATTAGAAAACGCTAATACTAGTATAAAAGCGGACCTATAACAGGTAGTTGCCTATAGTTAATATAACTAGGTAAATTACCTTCTACTAGGTAAATTTATAGTAAATAACTATATCTTAACTACTATAGGACTTATCCTATTCTTTGTAAATAAGGGTTACTATCCCTAATCCAGTATAGAGCTATCAGAACCTGTTAATAAGAAACTGCTATATAGAAAACGCCTTAGGATACTACTTGCTAACTAGCATATAAACTATATAAAAAATCTACTTAACTACTATAAGGGAGAAATGGCCTGGGCTTAAGCAAAGTAAGCCTACTTTACTAACTGTTATAGAACGCCACCACTAAAGATACGTATTGGCGACTAGGTATGGCTAGATATATATAATATCTCCATGCAGAGGCCTATAAAGTCACTTAATTATAAAAACCTTGGCCCTTATTTAATTAAATAAGTTATTAATAGGGGAGCTATATATAAGCTAGAGCTCCTACCTACCCTAGCCACCTATAGGATATGCCTATATTCTACCTATAGCTACTATACCTTTACTAGCCTAACCCCTTACTAGGGCAGATATAGCCTAAACCCCTACTAGTATTAATCTAAGATAAGAATAGAGACGAGAACTATAAAAAGTAGACTATTAAACGAATTATTAACTCTAAATACTTTAGCAAAGGTAGAGGACGGCGGCTCTACTATAGAGCTATCTATATAGGATTTAATATAGATTAGCCAGAATGGCAACTATAGGAAGACTTTAAAAATGTAAAGGATCTAATTAGCAATTTTTACTATATAAACCTACAGAAACTAGGCCTAAGCAGAGATTTCGTACCTAATTCCCTATAGGAACCCTTATAGAGTTAAACCGTTATATATTGCTATATAAGGGCAAATTGCCGTTAAATTGCTATAGATTGCCATTATATAATAGCAAAATGCAATTATATAACCAAAAATTGTTAAAATGTCTAGGAACTTTGACTAGAGGTTAAAGTTATCTAATTAGTTGGATCCTTAGGTGCCAAGCCTTATTATATAACATTATCGCAAGCCTTTAGCAATACCCCCTTTTCTTCTCTATACCTTAAATGTCCCTTTTATATATATATAGTAACCATAGCGTCGCCAGAGCTCCACCTCTATAGAAGGGGGGGTAGTGTTCCGGAACCCTACCATAGGGGCCTTTATAGAAGAGCCCCGTGCTCTTATATATACCTCACGTATAGCTTACGTCAGCTACGCGTAGATATATCACCTCCTTACGCCCTTAACCCTTATAACCGATCGCATAACGTCTTATAGACTCCTTAAATATATGTCTTATAGCTACTGCCCCTGTCCTATAATACTAAGGAAGGCGCGTCAGCCTTATTCTAGTTATAGGTTTCCTAGGTTTATATTTTATATCCTTTCTACTTAATAAAAGGTTTAAATTGTTTAAATTGTGTTTTTTATTATATATTATTAATTAAGTTAATAAAGTAAGAACCGTTACCAGTATTAATAATTATAGAAAATAGCGGTAGCACTTTATAAGTTATAGAATTATCTTTTAAAGGTTGTAATAAGCTTATATAAAACATTAGATATATTTTTATTTTAGTTAGGGGTTTAAACTTATAGGTATATAGGCTTAGTTCTTAATTTAGTATAGGCCCATAAACTTCCAATTAAGTTTCTTTATTTGTGGCCTTTAGTAATACAGATCCTATTAAGCGCCGTGATAATATTAAGCTTAGTATAGAACTTGGCGCCGTATATGGTATTAAGTGTTTTATAGATAAGTAGGGGCGTATATTGGTTTTTAATAGTAATGTTATTAAGTCCTCTATAGTTATGGCAGATCCTTACTACTCTTTTTAGCTTAGCGGTAAGTAAAATTAGGGCTATAGTAGGAGATATTAATTCTTAGATAAAGTCTTTATTAAGTATCTTGTTAATCCATTTCTTAATATATTAGAGCTTAGTAGAAGAGAGTAGGCAGTTCTTATAATATAGGGGCTGCTTTCCTAGTATAATTTTAATTTTATAGTCCTATAGATAATATAGTAGGAGCTTATTAGCATTCTTTGGGAGAAACTCTTTAATATAGTACCTATGTTCCTTTAGGAGGCGTTATATAATATTGTCCCTAGTTAGAGCGGGCTTGCTTTTTATAAACTTCTTAATATCTATATCTATAACTTTGCGGTAAAAAAAACTTAGTATTTATAGTCCAGAGGTTTTCCTTAAGGAAATAGTAAAGATAACTAGAGAAGATCTTATAGGCTTCTTTTATTATATAGTCGCTATTAACTAAGTGGTAAAAGGATTTTTCTATTTAGTCTGGTATCTTAACTAGTCCGGTAGAAAGCTTATCTATTAATTACTTCCGTTCTTTTTATTTTACTAACTCTACTAGCTCCGCTATATAAATTCTTATTACTTTTACGCCTTTTTATTTATAAAACTAGGTAAAATTTATGGCGCGTATATTTATAATATTATCCAGATTAGGGCGTATTTAGTTTTCTCCTAATATTGCTAGCTTATCTTAGTTAGCTCTTAGGAGCGGTTTTTAGATAGTGGCCTTGCATAAGGCATGTAGGGAGTTGGTATAAGGTTAGGCATTATAGTAGTATAGTTTCTATTATTTAGGTCTTAGTGGTTCTATAGCTAGTTCTTGCTATAATATATAGTATGCGTATATAGTATATAGCTTAGTTCTAGGTGTTAGGCTAGACGGCTAGGGTTTAAAGGATATCTAGGTTAGCGTTAAACTCTTAATAGTAGCGGTATAAAGTAGACCTTCTTTCTTGGTTTTAACAAGGCTAGTGTTTTACCCAATACCAATATACGGCTCATTCCGGAATATATCTACCCTATTTTAAAACAAATCGTCCTTAAAGAGGAATAAATTATATATTGCTTTAAGCTGCCTTATTCTGGATTAATTGCTTTATCTAGAATATTTCTGCCTTATTCCAGAACAGATTTAGATATTAGATCGAACTTTTAAAGCTATATAAACCCTTTTAATAGATTTTAGCTGATTTTATAAGCTAATTTAGAAAGTATAGTATAATTAATGGTTATAAATAAGGATTAATATATGATTTTATTGATTTTAGGCGTAAAATAAGTAATAATATATCCTTAATATTTTAACTAGTTATCTAGTAGAGTATAATTGTATATAAGATCTTAATTTTCTAATAAAATTTTATAAGGCTCTAGAGATCAAATTTTACTACCACCTAAACCACTATAATACTATTAAATTCTATCTAAACTAGGTTATGCTATAATTTATAGGTGTATTTAAAAGCCTTTCTATATTATAGATATAGTCTATAAGTAGTAGAAGCCAATTAAGTGGGGGGTAGTTAATCGCGTTCCCTAATACTAGAATTTATAAATTATATAAAGCTTTAACCCTATTAAGATCTATTAAAAGCCGGGCTTACTAATGTTCTGCTAGCTATAGACTAATTACCTAATTAGGTTTAAAGTAGTTATAATTTAGATTTCTCCTATCTGCGCCAGCCTTACCTACTCTTTTATCCTCCTCTAACTTCCGCAGCCTTTATAGTGGGCTTAATTAATTACCTTCCTTATTTTCCATTGCTAATTAAGGTTGTATAGAGCCTTGAGGTTGTGTAAAGCTTTAAGGCTTTATCTCCTACTAGGGGTACTTTAGCTAAGAGGTTATTTAAGAACTAGCAAGTCTCCTATAGCTTATAGCTCTTAAAGGCGGTTCGCTAGAGTCCTTGGTTAGTTGATTTATACAAGCTCTCCCTCTATAGTAGTAGGAAGAACACTCTGCATTTCCTTTTTAACAGTTATATTGCTAATTGCTATATCCTTACTTATACCTATAGCTAGTAAGTTATACGGGTTGGACGTGGAGGCCGATATCGCTATTGCTAGTGTCAGATTTGACCCGGCAGTTAAGTTAAATATATATTTAAAACTTATAGAGAAGGCCTATATATTATTAAGGATCTAATTAAGATAAGGTAATAGCTTAGGAGCGATTAATAAAAAAATTTCGAAGTTTATTGCAAAGTTTAAAGTTTGAAGCCCCTAAGCTAAGCGTAATTAGGCAATTTCTAAGCAAAATTAACACTATAAGGGGCTTATGAGAGCTCTCTAAAAATGCCTTATAGTTAATTGCGAAATCTTATTCGACTTCCAAATATACACTTATTAAGTAGATATTTTGGCGACGTTGTATACGCGTCGCAGGCGCAACTTAGGGCTACTATAGGCCTTATACAATAACTATTTACCAATAAATTCTAAAGGCGAAATAAAAATCAAGTATATGGCGCAACTATTTTAAAAGGCTTCGCAATTGGCGGTGTAGATATAGCGGTATAGATTAGCGGTGCAGATATAGTAGTGCAGATGCAGGGGTGCAGATGCAGCGTTTATGAGCCTTAACTGGGCTATACCACCTTACAATTGGCCTAATCTTTAAAAGATCTATTCTGGAATAAAGCAATTAATCCGGAATGAGGCAGCTTAAAGCGATACACAATTTGTTCCTCTTTAAGGACGATCTATTTTAAAATGGGGCAGAAATATTCCGGAACGAGCCGTGTACTAGTTTTAGGCAGAACAGCTAGCTATCCCATTGTTTTGATTTTAAATACTAAAGTAGTCCAGTCTTCTACTATTTTATTACTTTATAGCTACGCAGACTCCCCTTCCTTAGAAGCGTCTTTTACTATTAGGGCTTTGTATATAGTCTTAGGCACTAGGCTTAGTAGTGCTAAGTATCCACGTAGGGCGTCCCTACTATTTTTGGTTATCCCCTATAGGAGGTAGTTGTTAGATAGTTTATATAGAGCTATTTATTAATTAAATGGGTTAATTAATTGATGATCTTGACTTAATAGTTAATTGACTTTGTCTTGACCCCCAAGGGCTTTAAGCTACGAAGAGATTTTATAGTATACGTGCTCCGTATACGTAACTCATGTATATAACCTACGCCTTTAGAGAATATAGATTATCTAATACACCCCTTAGCTTTAAGCTCTTTAAGGTTAAAGCTAACCACCTTCTTATATCCATTAATGAGTTAATTAAACTATAATCTTATCTAAATCCTTCTGTCTTGCTCTAATATTGTCTCTTAGGTTCTCTAGTTACTTCTCCTTAGCTAGCCGTTCCTTAATATCTATTATTCTAATTATATTAATGAAGCTTTAAAACCTCTGCCTAGGTAGGGCCTTTATAAGTCTAGGCCTAGAGGGCTTCTATAGGGAGGTCTTTAGGTAAGGGTTAGTAGTAGCAATCTAATTTAGTTATTATTTAATCTTTTATAGGACTGCTACCATATTATAAACATTATTATAGTTATGGCTAGTAGCTGCGTAACTAAGGCAATAAGTAACTTTTTTAAGAAGATCTTCCTAGTCTTTAGTATTGTCTTAGGTAAGGGCTCTAGTATATTCCTAGAATTTAATATAGAACCTATTAAATAATTTAGTGGGGCCTTATCTTTAGGGTATATAGTTTAGCTTAGTTAGTGGCTAGTAGATTATAGTCGCGGTATATTAGGTTAAGATTATTAAAATTTTCTTAGTAGGACTACTACTTCTAGGGGCTATTAGTCTCCTATTAGGCGAAGAGCTAATTAAATAGTATACCCTTTATTTACCTAATAATATAGCTGATCTTAGTATCTTCTATAGGAAAAAGGTAGGCGCTCTAAGTTAGTTTCTTATAGATTTATATCTTCTAGTAGCTATATTCCTTACAGTCCCCCTAAAAGATTAGGGGATTAAAATAACGTATATTAGACCCTATAGTAGCAGTTTAGGTTTAATTATTATAGCTTTTATTATCGCTGCTTTAGTAGGGGTTCTTATTAGGTAAAGCTATTTAGCACTAACCCTCTATTAAGTATTAAGTAGGTAAGATTGCTAGGGGCGTAAAGATTTAGGTAGCGTTATATATAGTAGAGAGGTATCTAGCATTATTATAAATATGCTTATTAAGCTAAGATTATAGGTACTTAATTATGCCCTCTTTTTTAGTAACTGTAGTAATAAATACAATATTAGCCTTCTTTAACCTTTAGACATTATATTTAGATATGTAGAAGTTATCTTTAGTTTCTTAACATATATTATTGGTAAGCGCTTTACAGGCTTATAGGTCTTAGATAATATCGCGATCTTAAGCAGTATATATCTTAGCTTATATAAGCCTTAAGTAGTAGTTCTATAAAAGACGGTAGTATTTATTAAGTTCTCGTACTACCATTTTTACAAACATCTTAGCGTCTTATATTTTAATTTTTATAGGTAGTAGCCCTTCTATTTGCTTATCTATAGTTATATAGTTAATAAAAGATAAGATATTACTAGTGTCTACCTCCTTAGGGGTTAAGGCCAGGGCTAATAAATTAAATTCTCCTAGAATTAATTAGCGTTATAGGTTAAGTATAGGTATTGGATTATTCTTTAGGTTTAATATAGTAGCTAGTAAGGAATATTATCTTACTATTATGGGTTCCTTAGAAGTATAAAATAAGGTAACTTATAGACACGCTGCTTTTAGTAGCGCCTGCAGTATTGCAGAGACATAAAATTAGTTATAGGCTGAGCGTTAGTAGTAAAAAGGCGCAATGTAATGTTATGGGACGGGGGCAGTGGCTATAAGACGTTACGCGATCAATTGTAAGGGTTAAGGGCGTAAGAAGGTGGTATACCTACGCGTAGCTAATGTAAGCTATACGCGAGGTATATATAAGAGCATGGGGCTCTCCTATAGAGGCCCCTATGGTGGGGTTCCGTGACACTTAGTAAAAGAATTCTATAAGGACCATCCTTTACGGCCTACTCTAGCTAAATATATGCGATATAAAGGTAAATAATTGCTACCTAATATAAATATATAAAGCATAATAGTAGGAAGCTTAAATTTAAAAAGAAATTAAAATATATTATAATGTTTATAATACAGTTATATAATATATAAAATATTAAAGAACTTTAACTACCGGTTAAAGTTATCTAATTAGTTAGATTTGCCTTACTAAGACCTAACGTAGCATATGGAGTTTTGCACGAGCCCTAAGTTTTACTCAAGCTAGTAGACCACCTTTTTGATATAGATGGAACACCAAAATACTGCCGAAATGCCTTAGAAGTAGCCGTGCACGCTATCGGGTCGTGTATGACCCAACAGCTACTTCTAAGGCATTTCGGCAGTATTTTGGTGTTCCTTTATATCAGGAAGGCGGTCTACTAGCTTGAGTAAAACTCAGGGCTTGTGCAAAACCTAGTGTGCTATGTTACTATAAAGATATTAGCTCGGCTTACCGCCTTAACTAAACTAATAGCGATTTTTTATACCGGGCGTGGAAAATCCTAATTAGTTTATTTAATAATTAGAACTGGTAAAACCCTATACCGCTACTTAACGCGAAAATATAACACGTAATAAAATTATAAATTCTTAACTAAATTAAATTATTTTTAACCTTTAGCTAAAGGGGGGTGTACTATAATAGGACTAGCCTAGTTATAGCAGGAATGTCTTAGTAAAATACTTAATAGATAAATTCTAAAGCTTTAACTAAATTCTATTAAATTTTGCTAGCTTAATTAACTTCTACCAAGTTTTACTAGATTAATTAAATTCTACTAAAGTCTGTTAAAGACCGCGTATATATATATACGCATATATTAACTACGAAGACCCCAAACTATTTAATTACGTAATTCTCTCGTTATTTCTTTCTCTTCTTTATATAACGTCTTATTCTTTATAAGAGCTATATACCCTTAGATTTTGTTATAGAACCCTACTATAAGGGCCTCTATAGAAGAGCCCTATACTTTTATATAAACTTTACATACAGCTTACGTTAGCTACGCGTAGGTATATTACCTTCTTACGCCCTTAACCCTTATAATTAATTGCATAATGTCTTATACACTCCTTAAATATATATATTCTATAGCCACTACCTCTATCCCATAATATTATATTATGCCCTTTTACTACTAACGCCTAGCTTACAACCAATTATATATTTCTATAATACTATAGGCGCTGCTAGAAGTAGCATATCTATAAGTTACCTTACTTTATACTTTTAAGGAACCTATAATAGTAAGACAATATTTCTTACTAGCTACTATATTAAACCTAAAGAATAACCTAATACCTATACTAACCTATAACGCCAATTAATCCTAGGAGAATTTAATTTATTAGTCCTAGCCTAAACCCTTAAGGGAAGGCATAGTAGCTTAAAATGTAACAGTTCACTAGCACTACGCTGAGACATAAGATCGTCGCCTGAAAGGCTCCAAGACATAATCGACGCTACCCTCGTATGTCTCGGATACGGTCAAATATTGAGTTATAGACTATGGAGTTCGGGTCTACTTTTATGTATTTAATTTACTTGATTTCCATAGGTTTATAATTAAGTTGCTTATTTAATTCTCCTACACTTGCACTATTATATAAAAGACTATAACAACCTTAATAAGGTAGACAGTAATAATATTTTATCTTTTATTAACTATATAACTATGGATAAGCAAGTAAAAGAACTACTACTGTTGGAATGTTAGTCATATAACGTGGTTATAAGACCATGAAGCGAGACTAGCTAATCTGACCTTGGAGCAACCCCTTACTTTAAGACAATAATTAACTACCAACTTTAACACCGTATACGTACCACTATAAGTGATATTTGTGCACGTTGATAAAGCGAGTATACTAATACTGATTAGTAGACGTACAGATTAGGAAATACGCAATAGGCTAGAGCTTAAGAACCGTACTAGAAATAGTACACGGATCGCCTGGCCTTGTCTATTTTAGTTAAAGGAGAAGGCTATATTACCCTTAAAGCTTAAGACCATGTATTAGCTTAACTGCTAACGCGTTAGATCGCCTAGAGAATTGTATCTTTATTTAGAGAAGATTACGACCTCCCTTAAGCTTAAGAGAATTTATACTGGCCTTACAGCCAATACAATAGATTGCTGAGAGAATAGTAGTCTTGCTAAGAACACTTTACAGGCCCAACGGCTATAGAGGACGTATACACCCTTACCTTTATACCCTTACCTTAAACCTCGATTTTAACCTTAACCTTAACCTTAACTATAACCCTTAACCTTAACCTTGACCCTAACCTTAATCTCAACCTTGAACTATAACATACACAAAGACACGACAATATGGAAATTGATTAGAAGGAGAGAATCGCCAGATATGGTTACGGGATTGATATAGCAACTGCCTTAGAGGAAGACCTAGAAGAATATATAGAAACGAAAATCTATGAGTATACATATAAGAACTTTACGGATTATATATTATGGTTGCTATTCCAGGAAGAATTCAAAGGCTTTACTATTAAGGACTTTAGAAAGATACGCTCTATTACTAGAGCAAAGCTCCGTACTTACCTACTCTAAAGAGGAGTATATGTTGCCATATATAGCAACAGATACCCACTTTATAAGGTTCTATATAATGCTCTTATAGAAGAGGAACCTTACGAATGGACAGATAAGGAAATTATAGGAGCTCTTAAGGAAGTCAGCCCTATAATTATAGTGGTACTACGAGAACAACTTAACTCGACACAAATAGCTTTAAAATTGAATTAAGCTATACCCCTATTAGTTATAGCCTCTTTAGTTCCTATAACCCCCCCTAGCAGCCCACTACATACCTACATGGTGCTGACGCCTATAAACTATTAACTACCTCTACTACCTCCAACGCCTGTAATCTAGCCTATAGCTATAGCTATAATACCTAAAACGCAAATACCTACCCCTATAATACCCCAACCAGCTGTTGCATCTACACCCTAGTAAACTGCACCAACTGCTACCTAATAGTAAGCCGCACCTCCCTCTACCTAAGATTAACTACTTACTCTCCTTACTTAACTCCTATAGACGCAGAATTAGTAATTATTACCTATGGTAACTACCTCTACCCTTTCTTTAGTAACCGCCCCTATTCTACCTAGTCCTTCTTCTGGCTAGTATCTTTACCCTGGCACTACTAATACTAACCCTGCTATGCACCTGCCTATATATAGTAAGGAGGCAGCCACTATTGCTAGGATCTACACAGACGACCAGAAGTATAATGGAGTGAGTAATAGCTTTAACTTTAAGTTAACTATCTTCTATAATATCTGCAAGAGAGCTAGTCTACCTCCTAAAGGCTATATAACTGTATTCCCAACTATGCTAAAGGGACTTGCTTAGGATCACTACTATAATAGCAGCCTTTTAACCAGATTATTCACTGAGGCATACAACTATATACGTCACTTTTTTAAAGGACCAGAGTACTATTGGAGAAACCTTACTAAATGGAACGCTACTAACTTTTAAGGAATTATTAACAAGAACCCTAATAAGTAAATCTATTAGAGTTTCTAACTACTCCTTAATAAGCTCTTAAAATATCGCTATAGATTATACCCAGAGTTTTATACAGACCTCTTTCTTACGAATAAACTAGTTACCGCTTACTAAGGAATACTAGCATGCCGTATCGCCATTTCTAACCCTTCTAAAGACCTCTCCCAGTTAATTAGTAAGTTGTAATCTTCTATAGTTATATAAAAGAAGGAATACTTTTCCTAGGCCTTAATAAGACCATCTTAAGGAGCCTACTTTAGGGATTGTATATACTGCCATAATATCCGTAATAACCGTGACCGAACCCGCTCTTATAGACAAAACACCGTCAGATCCCTAAAGGCCAAGTGCTACATTTGCTAAAAGGAGAGCTGCCGCTTATAGAAATATATAGAGGAGGAGCGGAACTGTTCTAGAAATAAGTACAAAAGACGTTTTAATAATAATAAGGGCCGTAACGGTAACTTTAAAAAACGCTTCAGACAATATACTATCTACTGTAAAGGAGATAATAATAATAAGTGCAATAAGACCTTTAAAGCTCTTATACTAGACACAGACGCTAACAAAAATATTAATAATAATAACAGCGAGGAAGAATTAGAAGACCCTAACAGCTGCTACCTTATATCATTTGGGACTCTTACAATAGATAAAGCAACCTCTATAAGCGTAGAACTAGCTAATAAGGCTTACGCTTACCTACTTACTGCAACCTCTATAGAACCTACTATGGAAACTAACCCGTTTAACTATAATATAATAACCGCCGCTTCACGCTATACTTCCACAGTATTTATAGGAATTATAATTAATACTAGTGCGTTAAAGAAGTCTATAGCTGGTTACGGACAATTTTAGGCACTATAGAACGCGGACTAATCTATAAGACTTAATACCTCAACTAAAGGACAAGTTAACGTGCAGTTTGGCATTAGAATTGCTACCTCTATTAAAACTACGGATATTATTACCCCTATAGGCAAGATACAGTTTTATATTATCTATACGGATACCCCCTTCTTGCTCTGTTTAGTGGATATAGATAGACTCTAAATCTACTATAATAACCTTAGAAACGTTATTATCACTCACACCAAAAGAGTACTAGTAGTGCGACGGTTTAGCCACCTATTTCTCTTATAGAGCTTATTACTACAGTTATATTTATCTAAATCTTTTAACGCGAACCCCTGCTACTTAACAGATATAGAGCTACGGCGCCTATATCATCAATTTAGATACCCCTTAGTTAAGAAATTATAAAAGCTACTCTACTATACTGGCCATTAAGCAACTAACCAAGTTCTGCCACTACTATTAGAAGTTTAGTAAATTACTAGACAGATTCCGCTTTACCCTATAAGACAATATTAATTTTAACTATAATATTATCGTTAATATTATATACATTAGCGGATTACCCTTCCTATATATTATTAATAAAGGAACGCGATTCTAAGCCGGTAGATAGCTACAAGACATCAGCGCTAAACATATATAGGACATTCTATAGATATGCTAGCTTAATACCTATCTAGGGCCACTAAACCTAATTACCTATAACACTAGAAAGAACTTCATAAGTAAAGAATTCAAGTAATACGCCACTATTATAGGAATTAGCATAAAGGGAGTACTGGTTAAAGCATATAACTCTATTAAAATAGTAGAGCGCTACTATAGTCCATTACGGCGAGCCTATTAGATTATTATAACTGAAATCCCCAAGATTAATAAGGAGATGGGACTCTAAATAGCGTTTAAAGCAATTAATAATTTAGCTAGCCCCAAAGGACTAGTTCCCATACTTCTAGTCTTTAGAGCCTACCCCCAAATGGTTAAATCCAATACACCATCCCCTACGGTTATACAACGCGCTGCCACAATTAAAAAGGCTATGGTAGAGATATAGAAGCTATAAGCTAAACGACAGATCGCTAATACGCTAAATATACAAAACGGACCCAATACTAATGCGATTTATAATCTCCCACCAAATTCACCTATTTTAGTCTGGAGAGAAGGAAACACTGGCCAAAGCGGCTATTAGGACGGGCCATTTACCTTACTTACTATTAAGGGTAAAATATGCACTATTAAGCTGTCTAGCGGACCTACAGCCTTTTAATCTACGGTTATAAAACCCTATCTTTAAGCAACTAAATCGCAGGAGCAAATTATTGGACTAGAATCGCCACCTAAACCTTTATCTAGGTTAGTCCTTCCTAAGACTATCTTAGAGAGACCTGCTAAAGCTTAGCAACAACCCCCAAAACGAGGCAAAGGACGCCCTCACAAATACCCTCTACTTACGGCTATAACTAACACCACCATCTACCTATAGGATAATAGTTAATTTAGTACTTAATTTAGCGCCTCCCAATAAAAGGAGCTTACTAGTCTACTTAAGAAGGGAGTTTTTAAGATTATAAGACTTACAGATATACCACAAGGCATATAACTCTTTAATTCGCGATTTATTAACAAGATTAAGAATAAGGGAACTAATAAAGCCTTTAAGAAATCCTAACTAGTTATATAAGCTTATAATAATTTAGAAAAGGAACTAGTTCTTACCTAATTACTAACTATTTAATAAGTTAGCTAATAACTAATTCTCTATATCGCCGCCATAAAGCTTCTATAGGCACGACTTTACCTCTGAGATATTTCACAGGCCTACGTATAATTAACCACCACACTAAATTAAGAGTTCTATGTATAACCTCTATACGAGCTAATTAAGCAACTTGGGATTAATAAAGCCTTGGTTTTAAAGGTTATAAAACTACTCTATAGAGTACTAGAAGCTAGTAACCACTGGTTTAAGATATATTACTTATAATAGTTATATATGGACCAGTCTATATACGACCCCTATCTCCTACAGAGCAACAAGCCCTTCAGCATTATAGGCCTATAAACTAATAATACTCTATTTCTAGTAGATAAGACCTTTATAAACACAGAGTAAAATGAGCTGTATAAGGCCAAGTTTATGGCTAAGGAACGGGAACAGCTTACCGTTAATACGCCCATTAAGTTTAATAGTGGAGTTATTTAGCTACTAACTAACAGGAGTATTATACTTACTTAAAAACAACAATGCATAAACCTTAGTATAATTAGCACTAAACTTGCTACAAGTATAGGATTAAAAGGAGCTATAAAAACCTTAACCCTAAAGGACTAGTACATTGCCCAACGTGCTAGAGGTGCATATATTGCTTTAGTTTGCCAACTAGAAGCCTTATTTAATTTATCCTTTACCGCCTAAGTAATTAACCCCAACAAGGAAAATATAAAACAGTTAAATAAGCGTCTAAACTGGCAAATTGAGAACGCCAATAGAGGCCTTAAGTTTATTAAGTTAGATATTAAAACCCTATAGCTACTAGTATTTATAGACACGTTATTTACTAATAACAAGGACCTCTCTCTACAGATTGGCTATGTTATTGTACTAACTAATGCTACAAAAAAGGCTAATATCGTCTATTAGAGCTTAGTTAAGTGCAAAAAAGTTACTTAGAGCGTACTAGCTTCTAAACTCTACGGTACGGCCCATAGCTTTAATATTGGCGTTATAATTAAGTCTATAGTAGACAAGATCCTATAAATTAACCTTCTATTTATACTTTGCACTAACTTTAAGTCCTTATATAACTGTCTAGTACGACTCGGAACCACCTAAAAAAAACGCCTAATAATTAATATAATATGCCTCCAGCAAGCCTATAAACGGAGATAGATTATAGAGGTGAAATAGATTAATAGAGAGGCTAATCCTACTAACGCTATAACAAAGGGAAAACCCTACGCGGCTCTTTAATAGCTTATTAATACAAACCGAATTAACCTATAAGTTATAGGATGGGTTAAACGAACAAACTTAGATTTAGCTTAGCGTTATATAACTAATTATAACAAAGCGGACCCTAAATTTAACCAGCCAATTAGGATTTTCTATACCCGGCATAGAAAATCGCCATTGGCTCGCTTATTACTAGCGCCTTAGCGGCCCTTGCGATATATTAACCTACTACCCCTAACAATTCTTCTTCTTCTCCTTAGCTTAGCGTTTTCGTAATATAGCATTCTACAAGCTTTAGTTTAGAGGCATTTTTATAAGCCGTAATACGGGTTATATAATTACGGACCTGTAAAAGGAGCGTGGAAGCTATTGCGTATTAATTAGATCTCTAGTTATTGCATATATGCTACAAATAGTCTAGAAGTAGGCTTGGCTTTAGAGTATAGATTAGCCTTCTTTTTAGAGTTGCTCCAGTGTCAGAATATTAGTTATGTGACGTGGTCACGAGACCATAAAGCGAGACTAGCTAATCTGACCTTGGAGCAACCCCTTACTTCGAGACAACAATCAACTACCAACTTCAACACCGCATACGTACCACTATAAGTGATATTCGTGCACGTTGATAAAGCGAGTATACAGACAACTACCTATTAAAATTAAAATACAAGACGTTAAGATATTTATATAATAGTAGTATAAGAACCTAATAAATACTACTACCTTTTATAGAACTACTACCTAAAGCTTATACAAGCTAAAATGCGTACTATTTAAGATTGCGATATTATCTAAGACCTATAAGCTTATAAGGCGCTCGCTAATAATACGCGCTAAAAAACTAAAGATAACCTCTATGTGTCTAAATGCGACGTCTAACAGTTAAAGAAGGCTAAAATTATACTTATTGCTATGGTTACTAAAAAAAGGGCATAATTAAATACCTATAATCTTAGCTTAATAAGTATATTTATAATAATGCCAGATACCTCTACTGTATATAACACTACCTAAGTCTTTACGCCCCTGGTAACTTTACCTACTTAACGCTTAATAAAAGGTTAGTATTAAGTAGCTTTACCTAACAGGAACCCCTACTAAAGTAGCAATAATAAAAGCTATAATAATTAAACCTAAGCCGCTTCTATAAGGTCTAATATATATTACCCTAATCCCCTAGTCTTTTAGGGAGACTATAAGAAATACAGCTACTAGAAGATATAAATCCGCAAAAAACTAACTTAGAGCGCCTACCTTTTTCCTATAGAAGATACTAAAATTGGCTATATTATTGGGTGAATAAAGGGTATACTATTTAATAGACTCTTCGCCTAATAGAAGACTAATAGCCCCTAGAAGGGGCAGACCTACTAAGAAGTCCTTAATAATTTTAACCTAATATACCGCGACTATAACCTACTAGCTACTAACTAAGCTAAATTATATACCTTAAAGATAACCCTTACTAAATTATTTAATAAGTTCTATATTAAATTCTAGAAATATACTAGGGCCCTTACCTAAGATAATACTAAAGACTAAAATAACCTCCTTAAAAAAGTTACTTATCGCCTTAGTTACACAGCCGCTAGCCATAACTATAATAATATTTATAATATGGTGGCAGCTCTATGGAAGATTAAACAATAACTAAATTAGATTGCTACTGCTAACCCTTATCTAAAGATCTCCTTATAGAAGCCCTCTAGACCTACTAAACCTATATACACTAAGCTACTAACGCCTACTACCCTAAATACCATTAGAGCTAATATTAACCTCTCTATACTAACCTTTCCGCAAAATCTTCTAAATAAAGGGTGTAAGCTACTCTAAAAACTAGGATACTACTATAGATGCCGCCAAGAAGGCTATTATTATAATAACCTAAACTGCCTAATAGCTAGGTTTAGTAGCTGCCGCCTAATACTTAATATAATACCCTAAATACTAAATATATTACTATGTGCTACTACTATATAGGATAAAGACGTAGTAATAGCAATAGAGTCGGATATAGAAGCGGAAAACACTAAGTCCTAGCCCTAAGTCGCGGGCTAGGACGCCCTAACAATAAAGGGATCTATATATTAGCTTATATTATAAAGTAAGTATAAGCGATAATAATATATAGCAAAATATATATTATTAAGCTATGTATATAAACTATATAATAAAGTTAAGATATTATATAAGGAGAGAAGGTAAGGAAACGGGAAGAAAGGATATATATTATTAATTTGGTTACTTAGTTAATATATATATAGAGCAAAATAGGATTTAAGTAGCGGTCTTAGTAGAACTTAGGATTTAGTAAACATAGTAAAATATAGTAGAATATAGTAGATTGCTATTAGATTGCCATAGATTGCCAATAGATTGCTATTAAATTGCCATTTCGCAGTCGGTTTCTTCTTACTACGTTAGTAGAAATAGGTAAATATATATAAGGTATTATAGAGATGTCCTATAACAGCCTATTTAATAAATAACATAGTAAAGATAAATAGACGGAAATAGATAGTTTTACCTATAATAGGAACTACTACTAAAAAAATAATATAAAAGCCGTTTTATAATTAATTGTAGAGTGTTATAGGATACCTCTATAACACTTTATATATATCTACCTATTTCTACCAACGTAGTAAGAAGAGACCGACTATAAGATAGCAATTTAACGGCAATCTATAGCAATCTGATAGCAATCTGCCGCATTTTGCTATAGTCTGCTAAGTCTACTAAATCTTACTAAATTTTACTAGGACCGCTCCTTAAATCCTATTCTGCTCTATATATATATTAACTAAGTAACTAAACTCATAATATATACCCTTTGTTCCTATTTCCTTACCTTCTCTCCTTATATATCGTCTTAACTTTATTATATAGTTTATATACATAGCTTAATAATATCTACTTTGCTATATATTATTACCACTTATACTTACTCCATTATACTATATTGCGTTAACCCTATATACTACCTTCTAAAATATAAAATAACCTTAAAGCCCTATAATGGCCACTAGTATTATATCCGCACTTTAAAAGTAATTAGTAGAAATATAGAAGTCCTTTATAGACGCCCTTGTATAAAACTAAGCCACTTTAACTTAATAATAAGCTAAATAAGAATTATGACACTAGTAAATAATTAAGGATCTTTAAAAAGAGATCTGTATCCTTAAGATACCTATACTAGAGCCCTAAGACTAAACACTATCTCTAGAGACAAATATATAGGATAGGAGTCCCAAACCTATAGTAGCTACTATACTATAACGATCTAAATAAGTACTAGACCCTCTAATATTTACTAGTAAATAATAAGAACTCTAATTATTTCTAAGCTAGCTTAAAAATAAGCTAACTGGTAATACTAACCGCTACCTAACTAAAGCTAACTAACTTTGCTACGCCTTAAGTTAACTAAAAGGAGACATAGCTAACCTTATCAAAACCCTTTAACCGAACTTAGTATAAAGTTTAGTTATACTTCTTAAAGCTATATATAGTAACCTAAACTGCCAAGGTACTACTTAGAGGAAGATAAACTATATAACTTAAGAAACGAAAAGCTTCCTAGTATACTTCTTTAAATTTAACCGTTATGTAAAAGAAATAGGCCAGAACGACTTCGCACTAATTAATAGCCTTATTAAATCTTAAGTCCTAAACTAAAAACCTTTCTAATAGGTATAGATCTACTAGAATCCCTTAATGCCTATACAAACGCTATTAATAAATAGTACAATAATATACTACGCCTAATACCAAAGTCCACTTCTTAATATAATATAACAGCTCCGCAAATGTCTATTAAGTTATTATCTTAGCCTAAGTACCCTAATGCTAGATATTAATATAGGGACCCTAGGATACGTTTTACTAGGGTCCCCTAAATAAGAACAACGCATTAAGCTAGGCCTTTACTTTAAATGCGGAAGCAAGGATTATATCTTAAGATGCTACTCTATCTCTATACCTCAACATAACTTATAAATGGCTAATACTAATAACCGTTTACCGTATTAATCCTCTAGTTACTATCCCTAATCTTTACCTAGTTCTAGCCCCGCATTTAGTAAGCACTACTTATAAGAACAAAGTTATAACTAACGTTTTATAGAAACCCCTTCCCGCCTACTACTAAAAGGTATATTTTAGAGTTAAGTTGCTTTTTAGGATAGCTATATTACAGGATCTTATTAAATATTGCAAACCCTAACTCTTGGGATTATAGTATAACTATTAACTACTGTCTTTAGCAGAAAGGTTAATAGGCTAATACTTAAGTCCTAATTAATACAGGAGCTAGTAGTATAAGATTTATTAATAAGATCTTCGCCTAAAATAATAGGTTTACCCTAATACCCCTTAACCGGCATATTAATATATTTAGATTTAATAGCAAACGTACTGTTTTAGGCCGTATTACTTATATAGCGGCCCTAAGACTTTAATACCTAAACCATAAAAAATTAATTAAGCTCTTTATAACTACCCTAGGTTACCTAGTAATTTTTAAATAATCCTAGATAAAGCTATATAAGGTAACCATTAATTAAAACAACCTTAAGCTTTTATTTACCTCCTCCCGTTATAAGTAGAAGTACCTTATAACTTACTACTTAGACCCTAACCCAAAATTTAAAAAATCCACTAGAATCTACCAGTCTAAAATTTCCACTAACATCTACCCTATACCCAAAAAGTCTACCCAATTCCACTAACCTAAGAATTCTACTAAATTTTACTAATATAAGATTTCTATTAACGTCCACTAAGAACCTAGAAATTATACTAGATTATACAAACTAACTCTAACTGCTATACCCCAAACTAAGTAAAAGCTTAAACTTAATATATAAAAGTACTAGAAGAACTGGTATTCTACTATAAAAAGGAAACTTAAAGAATACGAACCTAAATCTAATACTAACTCTATACCTAATACTAAACCTAAAACTATATAAGAAACTAAGGATAATTTAAGCCCGCTTAATACCTTAAATATCTATATAATTGGAGCTACCCTATTAGCATAACTCGTCAGAAAACCTAAATATACGATTTTCGCTGTTACAATGGCCGATATTAAAAAGGCCCTAGCACTAAAAAAGCACATTAACCCTGCCACGAAAGTACCAGTATACTACTATAAGCACCTAGAGGTATTCTTATAAAAGGAAGCTGATAAGTTAGTAGAATACTAACTATATAACTATAAGATTATACTTAAAAAAGGAAAACAGCTAGGATTTAGACCCCTATACAGAATGTCCTAAAACGAACTCTAAGTGCTGCGGAAGTACCTAGACGAATACCTAAGTAAAGGATTTATTAGAGCAAGCTCTTCGCCCGTAGCTGCACCTATAATCTTTGTTAAGAAACCCAGCGGCGGTCTACGCTTCTATGTGGACTACTAAGCTCTTAACACTATTACTATTAAGAATTAATACCCGCTTCCGTTAATTTAAAAAACACTAAACTAATTAAGTAAGGCTCGCTACTATACGAAACTTGACCTTATCCACAAAACGGAAGTCCTGTACCTTAGACTTATTATTCTATAGACGGCATATAAATGGACCTAAAGAAGATCGAAGTAATTGTAAACTAGCAAGAACCTAAGAACGTTAAGGACGTAAGAGCCTTTATAGAATTTGCTAACTTCTACTAACGGTTTATTAACAACTTCTCCGCCCTATTATTACCCCTTATAGCTTTAACCTAAAAGAATAAAGTCTTTATCTTTGATAAGGAATATAAGAAGGCCTTTACCTATCTAAAAGTTATATTTACTACCGCACCCATACTTTAACACTTTAACCTAAACTAAAAGAGTGTTATAGAAGCTAACTTATCTAACTACGTTACTAGAGGTATTCTGTCTTAGTATAATGAGGAAGGAGTATTATACCCTATAGCATACTTCTTAAAATAACTAAGCCCAGCCAAATATAACTAACGTGCACGGTAGGCGAGCTGCCCACCTCAAAAACCCACCAAAAATCAGAAAAATACCACTTTAATATCTCAACAACCACTTAATAATAAATTCTAATAATTTGGATTTGGACTTTTATATATGCTCTATAGCCTCTATTAAAGTTGCATCGTAAATAGATTAGTATTTTTTAAGATATAGTAATTTAGCCTTATTAGGGGGCCAAAACAAGGCCAAATTTCTATATCTTAAAAACCACTAAACTGTTTACGATGCAACTTTAATAGGAGCTGCAGAGTATATATAAAAGTCTAAATCTAAATTATTAGAATTTATTATTTAGTGGTTGTTAAGATATTAAAGTGTAATTTTTCCAATTTTTGGTGAGTTTTGAGGCTCGCCTATCTGGACAGCTCGCCCATTATGTGTGTTACAAGATCTACAATAAGGAATTGTTGGCCATTATTAGATGTTTTAAATAATGGCAACCTAAACTAGAAGGTGCTGGATTTCCAATTAAGGTCCTTAGCGACTATAAGAATTAATAGTACTTTATAACTATAAAACAGCTAAGTTATTATTAAGCCCGCTAATTAGAATATCTATCTTATTTCTAATTCTTAATTATATACCGCCTGGGCGTTTAAGGTTAAAAGCCTAATACCCTAACCTAATATTTATAAGACATACCAGTATAAAAAAAAGCGCGCACCTACTGCAATTAAGCCTTACTTTACCCTAAATTATTTAATCCCCTAGCTAAAGACCTTATAGTATATATCCGTAAATTAACTAATTAATTAATTAAATAGATTATAATTAACAAATACCTAAATAACGAGTTTATTTAAGAGATACTTAAGCTACTTTAAGATAGTATTAGACGCTTTAAAAAGATCTCTTTAAGTAAATATAAAGCTTATAGAGACTGCTTATACTAGTAGAATTGCCTAGTTATACCTAACTATAATAAACTTAAGCTTAAGCTTCTTAAACACGTATACAACCTACTAATAGCCAGCCACCTAGGCTGTAGAAAAACCTTGGAACTACTTTAATAGAAGTACTACTAGCCGAATATACATAATATAATACAAAGGTACGTCTTTAGCTGCTATACCTGCTAATAAGCTAAAGCTTTATATAAGACGTATAATGGCTTTCTAAAGCCACTACCTGTTCTAGACTAAAGATAAAAGGATATCTTAATTAACTTTATTATTAATCTCCCCGTAAGTAAAAGCTGTATAAACATTATAGTAGTTATGGACCAACTATCTAAGATAAGACACTTAATCGCCTGCCCTAATATGTTAATACCTACCATTGCCTAACTGTTTCTAAATTACGTATAAAAACTCTATAGACTCCCTAAAATAATTATCTCTAATAAAGGCAGCTAGTTTATCTTGGTGTTTTAAAAAGAACTAACTACCTAACTCTATATTAAAGTACTATTGTCTACAGCATATTACCTAAAAATGGATAGTTAAATAGAACGTGTAAATGCTATAATGGAATAGTATATTTGGATATACACGTTATATTTATAAGATAACTAAATAAACTAGCTTATATTTATTAAGTTTACTATAAATAACTCCATCTTAGAAACTATAAAGGTCTCCCTATTCCTAGCTAATTATAGCTAGTACCCGCAAATGGGTTTTAAACCCTTTAGTAATATTCCTCGCCTAGCTTATTAGGCCTTATAAGTTATAGAAATAAACAAATTTATAAAGAAGATGGAAGAACTATAAGAGTTTCTTACTAATAAAATAATATGGGCCTAATCTGTTTATAAAGCCGTAGTAAATAAGAACTAAACCCTAGTACCGGCCTACTAAATTAATAACTTTATCTGGCTAGATATAAGAAATCTAAACACGAAATAACCTACTAAGAAACTTAATTAGAAGAATACTGGCCCTTATAAGGTTAAAAAAAGTTGTTTTTCCTTATACCTACTAACTAAAGCTCCCTAATACGGTTAAAATCCACCCCATATTCTATATATTAGTCCTCCACTATACCGCCCCTATATTAGACGCCCTGCCTAGACAGATTTAAGACCCTTCCCTACTAGTTAAAGTGGATAATAAGAATAAGTACCTTATTAAAGAATTAATAATATTAAACACGATAAACAGAAACGTAAATATATATATCTTATAAAATAGAAAGGCTTTACTAAGCCCTTATAGGAACCCGTTAACGCTATAGGACTTATATAAGACGCGGAAGACTTTTATAAACTCTACCTAGAACTACTATCGCCCTATCTCGCAGAAGCTTAAGTTTAAAGGGGGGGTACTGTTATGGGACACCTCCGTAATACCTTATACACATCTACCTATTTCCACCAACGTAGTAAGAAGAGACTAACTACGAGATAGCAATTTAACGGCAATCTACGGCAATCTAACGGCAATCTGCCGCATTTTGCTATATTCTGCCAAGTCTACTAAATCCTACTAAGTTCTGCTAGGACCGCTTCTTAAATCCTATTCTGCTCCATATATATATTAATTAAGCAACTAAACTAATAATATATACCCTTTCTTCCCGTTTCATTACCTTCTCTCCTTACGCAATGTCTTAACTTTATTATACAGTTTATATACATAGCTTAATAATATCTACTTCGCTATATATTATTACTACTTATACTTACTCTGTGACATGGAGCTACTAATAAATTTATAAATACCTAATTTATACGTACTTATAACCTACCTACCTTACCCCTTACTAAAGCCCGCGCCCTATAACTTTCTAACCGTAGCTATACTATATAGGAGATTACCTATATAGTATAACTTTATCTAAATATAAACGGGCACCAGAAAGAGCTCTAGGCCTATATTACACCACTTACTAACTATCTTATTATTCTTAGAATAAACTAGCTTAAATAATAAAACCCCGCTATTAACTAGAAAAAGAAAAAAGTAACCTTTAACTCTAAATACTATAGAGAGACTTATCTAGGGAACGGCCTAGCCGCCTTTATTTACTCCCTAGGATATTAACCTAAGAAACCCCTTATTACCCTACCTATAACTAACTACTACTATATAAGTTCCGCGGCCGTCTACCGTATAGTATGTAGGAAAGGCTAAACCATTACTATAGCTTCCTAATTATAACTATATAAGCTTAATAAAAAATAAAACCACGTTCTCTGTAGTAATAGGATAGATATAGTTAACCTTTTAGAAGTGTAATAAAGCCTTATAGGAAATACTACGGTAGACTTACTAATAGGCTAGGTATATAGATAAACAAGAAGTTAATAATATAATAACAACTAGTAGAGTAGTTGCCTAACAGATTAACTCTAATTATATTCTAAGATTTACTATAAAGAGAAGAACTATCTAGGTAGGGACTATAATCCTTTAAATATACAATACTACGCCTAAGAAATACTAAGTACGTAAAGTACGCGAGGTATATTTAGTATATAACGTTTCTTACAGATTCTATAGATTTTATATACCAAGTTGGTAATATAATCTATTATATAACTTAGTTACCCCTTATCCTATAGTTTAACTAGTTCTAATACCTCCTATGTCAATACTACTAGCTTATTTATATCTTCCCTAAGTAGCCGTACTAGTACTAATATAAGGTCCGTAACACTATCCCCCTCCTCTTTATCTTTGTCCTTAAAGATATCTTATATCTCTAAATCGTCTACTAAAGGTATAGCATTTCCGTCTTTAATTTAGTAATCTTTATTATTCTTAATTCCTTTTATTAGATCCCCTATATCTAATTATTGTCTTAGTACGTATATAGCTTCCTAATACTCGTACTATTCTAAGTTTAAATCCTTACTTATGCTTTTTAGATTCTTTACAACTATATATTTTCTAGTGCCTTATAGGCATTTTCTTCTTTTATTGCTATATTCTTAGGATAATTATACCTAATTAATCTATTTTTATCTTTATGTAATATTACTCCTAACGGCTTTTTATTATTCTACAACTTTGCTTTTTTGCTAGGCGTGTCTATTCTTACATTCTTAGTGCCCTTAATATACTAAATTTTAAAATAATACTCTATAAGCATCTCTGCCTATCTAACTTATCTTTAGTTAAGTTCTTTTGTTATTAGGAACCCTATAAGGTTCTTATAATCTATCTTAACCATAAATAGTTTCTCTATACCTTGTAAGAATGCTCTCTATTTCTTAAGTGCTACGACTATACCTAATAACTTATTATAGATATTATAGTTTAACTCTAGCGGTATTATCTTCCAACTATAAAATGCTACTAAATTCTATGCGTCCTAATATTTCTATAGTAAGTATACTCCTAGTATAAAGTCTAATACATTTGTTTCTACAACCGTTTCTAGCTATAATTAGTAGATCTTAGGAATCAGATCTTAGGTAAATAGCTCTTTAAGTTCTTTATATAGTTTCTTTTATTCGCTTCCCCATATCTATAGTTTCTCCTATTTTATTAGTCTGGTAAACAGCTTAATATTCTTTAACCATTATACAATAACCTTTAGTAGTAGTTACAGAATCCTAAAAACAACCTTAACTATATAGCGTTCTCTAGTTCTTACTAACTTACTATAGCTTTAACTTTCTTTAGATCTATGCGGATCTTGCCTAGTTTAATAATAAAATTAATAAAATCGGTCTTCTTAGTAAAGAACTCGCATTTCTTAATTACTACTAGTATTTTTTCTTCTTATAGTCTCCTTAAGACCTATTTAATATACTCTTTATGTTCCTTTTTACTTATAGAGTAGTGTTATAGAACCCTACCGCAGGGGCCTCTATAGGAGAGCCCCGTGCTCTTGCGTACACCTTGCATATAGCTTACGTTAGCTACGCGTAGGTATATTACCTCCTTACGCCCTCGACCCTTACGATCGATTGCATATATACGCTCTATCGCTATTGCCCCCGTTCTATAACATTACATTACGTCTTTTTATTACCGACGCTTAGCCTATAACCAATTCTACATCTTTATAATACTGCAGGCGCTGCCAAAAGCAGCGTATCTACGAGTTACCCTACTTTATACTTCTAAGAAACCCATAATAGTAAGACAATATTTCTTATTAGCTACTATGTTAAACCTAAAGACTAACCTAATACCCACACTTAACCTACGACGCTAATTAATTCTAGGAGAATTTAATTTATTAGCCCTAGCCTTAACCCCTAAGGAGGTAGACACTAAAAATATCTTATTTTTTCATTAACTATATAACTACGGATAAGTAAGCGGAAGGACTACTATCTATTAAAATTAAAATATAAGACGCCGAGACATTCGCAAAAATAGTAGCACGAGAGCCTAATAAATACTACCACCTTTTATAGAACTACTACTTAAAGCTCATATAGGCTAAAATGCGTACTATCTATAATTGCGATATTATTTAAGACCTATAAGCTTATAAGGCACTTACTAATAATATATGTTAAAAAACCGAAGATAACCTCTATATGTCTAAATGCGACGTCTAATAGTTAAGGCTAAAATTATACTTATTGCTATAGTTACTAAAAAAGAAGGCATAATTAAATACCTATAATCCTAGCTTAATAAGTATATTTACAATAACGCCAGATACCTCTTTACTGTATATAACGCTACCTAAGTTTTTACGCCCCCAGCAACCTTACCTACTTAATACCTAATAGAGGGTTAATACTAAGTAGCTTTACCTAACAGGAACCCCTAAAGCAGTAATAATAAAAGCTATAATAATTGGACCCAAGCTGCCGCTATAGGGTCTAATATATATTACCCTAATCCCTTAATCTTTTAGGGAAACCTCAAGGAATATAGCCATTAGAAGATATATATCTGTAAGAAACTAACTTAAAGTGCCTACCTTTTTCCTATAGAAGATACTAAGATTAGCTATATTATTAGGCAAATAAAGGATATATTATTTAATAGACTCTTCGCCTAATAAAAGACTAATAGCGCTTAGAAGTGGCAGTCCTATTAAGAAGCCCTTAATAATCTTAACCTAATATACTAAGACTATAACCTACTGGCCACTAACTAAGCTAAACTACGTGCCCTAAAGATAAGCTTTACTAAATTATTTAATAAGTTTTATATTAAATTCCAGGAATATACTAAAGCCCTTACCTAAGACAATACTAAAGACTAGAAAGATCTCCTTAAAAAAGTCACTTATTGCCTTAGTTATATAGCCGCTAACCATAACTATAATAATATTTATAATATGGTAGCAGCCCTATGGAAGATTAAACAATAACTAAATCAGATTGCTACTACTAACTCTTATCTAAAAACCTCCCTATAGAAGCCCTTTGGACCCACTAAACCTATATATACTAAGCCACTAATACCTACTATCTTAAATACCACTAGAGCTAATATTAACCTCTCTATACTAACCTTTCTGTAAAAACTCCTAGATAGAGAGCGTGAGCTACTCTAGAAACTAGAACGCTACTATAGATGCCATTAAAAAGGCTATTATTACAATAACCTAAACTACCTAATAGCCAGGTTTGGTAGCCGCCGCTTAATACCTAACTTAGTACCCTAAACACTAAATACGTTACTATATACTACTACTATATAAAATAAAAACGTAGTAATAGCGGTAGAGTTAAATACGGATATAGAAAACACTAAGTCCTAACCCTAAGTTATAGGTTGGGACGCCCTAATAATAAGGGGATTTATATATCCGCCCACTTAATAGATAACTTAGTAAAGATAAATAGACGGAAATAGATAGTTTTACCTATAATAGAAATTACTACTAAAAAATAATATAAAAGCTATTTTATAATTAATTACGGAGCTACTAATAAATTTATAGATACCTAATTTATGCGTACTTATAACCTATCTACCTTACCCCTTACTAAAGCCCACGCCCTATAACTCGCTAATGGTAGTTGTATTATAACGTTGTACACAAGCGAGCGCCGCACACGACCGAGCGCCGCATCTTAAAACCCCACCAAAAATTAGAAAATCCATACTCTAATATTTTAACAACCACTTAATAATAAATTCTAAAAATTTAGATTTAGACTTTTATATACACTCTATAGCTTC
>Ga0307507_10002654_pt1 | contig 36892 bp, 11 predicted proteins | sample 7_EM_MG_FD_207223 | JGI IMG/M metagenome (GOLD analysis project Ga0307507, IMG submission 207223) | Populus trichocarpa ectomycorrhiza microbial communities from riparian zone in the Pacific Northwest, United States - 7_EM | ecosystem: Host-associated > Plants > Roots > Unclassified | place...
GTATTTTGACGCTCCGTTACCACCAAAGCTGGGCCCATAAGCTCTCAGACCCTCGGTGGAGAATTCGTTGGTTAATAAGGAGCAGTATGCCCGCACGTGCGCGTAGTGCACGTACCAACGGTCCACCAGGGTCTGATTTATGAGATAACCTGGGAGTTTGTTTGGGAAAGCCTCGCCTTCCTCGGGTTCTGTCTTCTGAACCTGACCCTGCAGAGCCTATGCTACGACCGCGCTTCGAGCGCGAGGATTCGGATGTGAGGTGAGGATGTGGATAGGGAGCTCAATGATGGAACAATAGGGTATATTGTATAGACAGACGAATCCTTGAGGGAAAGGAGGAGTCTGAGGTGCGAGGTAAGGAAGGGTTTTCCCTAGGCACGTGCAGCGCACGTGCCTTACAGACGAGTCGCATACGAGTCGCCTATGCCTCACAGCTATATAACTATCCGCTTAGGTTTCACCTGACAATTATAGTATCGCGATTTCTTATACGGCGTCTACCCTTAAAGTTTACTACGACCCTTCTATATCGCGTAGGCTTTCTAGCTATACTATATATATTAGTTCTAGGGTATAATATGCCGTAGATTTAATTAGAGATAGTTATTTCCTTATTAGAAGATTAGTAGGCGTATTCTCCTACTATAGCGGCCTCTATAGCTATATTAAATATAATATAACCTTAATATAATCTATTAAATTTTATTAAATTTATATTATTGCTAACCTTTTTTTCTATTTTAGAAATATAATAAATAGTAAAAAATTATTTTAATTAAGCCTATATAACGTATATAATGGGGTTATAAAGGCGACCCTAGTTATAAAGGTTTGTAGGTTTTGCAAACAAATTGTGTCTATACGCTTGCTTTGTCTATACTCTGACACGCTTTTTAAATATTAATATTTAAAACCTTTATAACTAGGGTCACCTTTATAACCCCATTACATGCGTTATAGCTTTAAAAATATTAGATTTAAAATATAATAGTATTATAAACCTTATATATAAAAGTATATATATTAGTTCTCGCTATAATTACGATAGGGTCGTAAGCACTGCTGTCTTTTTGGCCTTATAGGCGACATAGAGGCGGGCGCATTGCAATTGTGCTCACGACTCTGCCAGGGCCACTTTCGGGCTAGCGAGGGACCTCCGTGCGGTGCGGGGTACTCGCGTGCTGGGGAGTTCGATGGTTTTGACTCCTGGGTGTCGTATTTGCTTTGGTACAGTTTAACACGCATCTAACATGGTCCGGTTAGAATGCGGTAAGGCGTCGGCTGCGGTCGGCTTGGCCTACGTTACTGGGAGACGCTAATATATATAGATCTCTTAGTTGCAACCTTTGGCGCTCGAGGACGAGGGCGTAGAGGGGAGGGCAATTGTAAGAGTATATATGTTAGTTCCCGCCACAGTCACGATAGAGCCGTAAGCACTTCTGTCTTTTTGGCCTTACACGCGACGTGGAGGCGGGCGCGTTATAATAAAATAGTAAGAGTTAAATTATATATAAAGTGAGGTTGTGTTAGAGCTAGAATATCACTACTAGCCGAGGTTTTAGCGCCTTGGCGGGCACTAGCGGAGCTTCTAGCAATACTCTCCGAGGTGTAACGTAAATAGGCTATCTAAACGAGATACTTATTAAAATCCACTAACTTTAACCTACTATAACTTTACTACTATTAGAAATGAATAAATTCTTAAATATAAGCTTATAAATATATAATTTATATAACCTATTATTTAAATTTTTATTTAAATATCTTTAATATTAGTAGAGTTATAGCGGGTTAAAGTTAATAGGGCGTCTCGCTTGGGCACCTATCTTGTCTAAGTAACTATTATATTATACTTAAAGTAAGGCTAGTTATCTTAATAAGCTTAGATATAATTTCGGTTTGGAAAAGCAGAGTTTTTAGCCTAAGCCAACTAAACTCTATTTAGGCTCCTTTACTAATATAACGTCTAAAGCTGTTATACAAGATTTATTAATTAAAGTAACGCTTTTTATAATTTTCTCTATATTCGCAGTTAAATTGCTTAACTATCACCATTTAAAATACTACTAATAGCTTACTAATTAGAGATAAGACTTAATATTTTATAAATGTTAAGTCTAAATTGGGCTTTAACTCGTTAGAGTTAAGTTTTTTTTTTATTAAAAAAAACCCTTTATTAAGAAAAGTAAACTTATATATAACGCTATAATGAATACGTCTATAAAACGTAGAAGTTTATTATTAATAAATATAGCTTATATAATAATTTTAAGCCTATATATAAGGCTAGAACTTTCGTGGTTAATTTTAATAATTCTATTAAAGATTATATATAGCTCTTATATAAATTAAAATGACGCGTTTAATAAATCTACGAAAGTCCCCCAGACTATATAACTAACTTTTTGACCAAGAAGGTTAGCGGTATCCACTTGCGGATATAAATTTGCCCGCTAATTGATCTGAGGTAATAAAGCCAAAGCAATCGGAAATTGACGCAGCGAGCAGGCCCTTAGTGCCCTCCCACTCACGAAGTACGGAAAATATAGGGACGACCTTCTTACCGCCCTGCAGGGTGAATAAGGCAGGCCCGTTATAATCATCTACCGCGATAAGCAGAGACTGGTGGGGTTAGGGATAGGTAAGGCAAACGCGGGGTGATGTTTGGGTAGGGGCTTGGCACTAATGCAAGATGTAAATAACTCAAATTCACGTAATGTTCTAACTGGATCAGGAAGGAACTAAACTTAATTAGGAGGGGATATCCGCGTTATTAATTGGGGGAGTGCCCCCATATCAATTAGAGGGGTGTCAATCTACCGCCGCCCCATCTATAAATGCTGTTGGCTGTAGCTGTTCGTCATTTCGGGCTCTTAAAATCTATTGCTATTGCAGGAGTGCAAAGCACACCAGAAACAACGCGAAGCCGAAAACCAAACACTCGTGCTCCGCAGGCTCAAACCATAAAACATGTGCCGTACCAAGCCCACCAACTCCTGCTGTCATGGCAATCACGTGAACCTGAGCGGTCACCTTTCTTTCCTTACAAATTGGCTTCACACGAGGGGTAGTTCAGGCGGATTGCAGAACAGCCACCACACTGGGAAAAATGATTCCACGGACAGTTGCTGCCATGACTCAAGGGACAATTCGGATAAACAGGAAAAAGGGTCCAACCATTCCTTAGAAGAAACCGAGAATGTGACCTGTGTGAATCTTACGGCAGAAACGGAGCCTATACCCGAAGCAGGTGATCTAGAAAGAGGCCTTCCAACTATCGAGCGGGTTATACTCAGTGTCGGAGGGATGACATGCAGCGGCTGCGAGCAGAAACTGATCAAAGCCTTAGATGAGATTCAATCCATCTCTGACTACAAGACGAGCCTAGTACGGGCAAGAGCAGGATTCAATCTAGACGCGAGCCGCCTATCGGCTGAAGATGCGATATCCAAGCTGAAAAGATTGACGGGGTATAGCTTTGAGAGGATCGAAGAAGAGGACGGCCAAATTTTGGAAGTGTTGGTTGATAATCCAGTAAAATTTTGCAACCGTCCAAGGCCACACGGCGTTAGGTCCCTTGAAACCGCTATGAAGGTCAACAGCAGAATGGTCCGTATTCAGTATGATGCTTCGCAGGTTGGCCCCCGTGATCTTCTTGAGCGAGGGTTTACAGAGCCACTCGAACTGGCTCCGCACAGGGTCCATCCCGAAATTGCGGCAGGCGCAAGACAAAGCCAGAAGGCAGGAATCCTCTTCCTCTTTGCTATGACCTTAACCATGCCAGTACTAATATTTGCGTGGGCTCCAATTCCTGGTCCAAAATTGGTCTACAACTCCGTCTCTCTGGGACTCGCCACGATAATTCAACTGGTTGTAGCAAAAGAATTCTACCCTTCCGCTTACACGGCTTTGTTCCGCTCGGGGCCTATGGAGATGGATTTTCTCATCGCCCTAAGTTCCAGCACGGCATATATTTTCTCGGTCGTCGCATTCGCCTATATCGTCAATGGCCACCCCCTCTCCACAGGTTCTTTCTTTGAAACCAGTACACTTCTAGTGACGTTAATCCTCTTGGGTCGCTTCGTCAGTGAGTTGGCTCGACAGATAGCAGCCAGATCTGTGTCATTTAGATCAATACAAGAACACAAAGCTCTTCTCATAATCGGAGATCGCGGAACCATAAAGGAAATCGATTCGTGCCTTCTTCAACGTGGTGATGTTTTCAAAGTTCCTCCTCATTCCAGAGTTGTGACGGATGGAAAGGTGGTGCTCGGCGGGTCGGAGGTAGACGAGTCAATGGTGACTGGTGAACCAATACCGGTTGCAAAAGGGTTGGGCCATACTGTGATTGCCGGCTCGTTAAATGGCAACGGAGAATTGCAAGTCGCCCTCACGGCTCTTCCATTTGAGAATTCTATAAGCAAAATTGCTAGCTTGGTCGAGGATGTAGAGCTTTCTAGGCCGCGAGTCCAGGCTCTCGCCGATCGTGTGGCCAGTTATTTTGTCCCTGCTATCATCACGATTACTTTAATCGTCTTCGCAGTCTGGATTCTGATTGGCGTCTTTGTCCGCAGACAGAGTAGAGGAGAGGCGACAGTTCAAGCACTCACTTATGCTGTAGCAACTCTCATTGTCTCCTGTCCCTGTGCTATTGGTTTGGCGGTTCCTATGGTTGTGTTGATAGCTGGAGGTGTTTCAGCACAGCACGGGATAGTTTTCAGGGATCCTCAAAAGATCGAGACTGCGCGAAATGCCACGCATGTCATCTTCGACAAAACCGGCACGCTTACCAAGGGCGAGATGTCAGTCGTTCATGCAGAGTATCAAGGAGATTCACAAGAGACCAAAGCCCTTCTACTTGGGTTGGTCTCAGATATTAGCCACCCGGTATCTATTGCTATTACGAAACATTTGAAGAAGGAGAGGGGCCTAGAGCCAGTGAAGTTGAAAGATATTACTTCTATACCTGGAAAAGGTGTAGAAGGGTGGTTCCAACAAAGGGTCATCCGAGCTGGCAATTCTGACTGGCTGCATGTCGAAAATCTCGAACCTGTGGAAGCTCAGCTTCAAACACGGCATAGCGTTTTTTGTGTTACCATTGATGGAAAGCTCCATGCGCTGTTTCGACTTCAGGACCCAGTTCGAGATGACGCGGCCGAGGTTGTCTCTCAGCTCATGTCTCGTGGAATTAGCGTCTCAATGATTAGTGGCGACGATGATGGCCCGGTCCAGGATATCGCGCATATCGTCAATATCCCTAAGAAGAAAACCAGGTCGCGTTGCACGCCTGCCGCCAAACGGGACTACGTACACAAGATTCAGAAGCAAGGGGACGTAGTTATTTTCTGTGGTGATGGAACAAATGATGCCGTCGCCCTTACACAAGCCGACGTTGGTGTACATATGAGTCAAGGCTGCGATGTAGCACGAGGGGCCGCGGACGTCATCTTAACTTCATCTAAGCTATATGGCATACCCATCATGATCGACATCTCTCGCGCTTCTTATCGCCGCATCATGTTTAACTTTGCCTGGGCCGCCCTCTACAATGTCGGTGCTGTGCTCTTGGCTGCTGGTGTCTTTGTCCATGTGCGAATTCCTCCTGCATTTGCCGGTTTGGGCGAGATCGTAAGCGTGCTCCCCGTGGTTCTCATAGCCTTTTGGCTCAAGTATAAGGACTTCACCGGGAAATTCAGGCCTAAACGAGCTTAATGGCACAATAATCGATAGTCTAGCATCTGGATGGTAGGTAGTATCGAGACCTAGATTGAATTAGGGCGGATGCATGAAATGACACATCTAAAATTTACCTCCGGGCCTCTAATCGAGAATGATTAAGTTCTCAAGGGCTGCTCTTTGGCTTTTGTGAGATCTACGAGACTGCATTGTTGACCAAACGTGCGGATCATTTATCTCATGAATCAGACGCTCCGCAAAAGATTTATTCCGGTGACACGGGATAGCGCATAGACCCTCTGAAACTCCTGCGTTCTCCTAAGCCAATTAAAACAGCGCACTAACTCCTGCCAACTCCTACTAACTCCTAGACCAATTAGAATAGCACACTAATATCAGCCCCCTACACACCCCTACCACCAGTAAAATCTTCTGTAAAGCGTCTAAGAGATTATGGGCGTTACTTTAGTGGTAACTCAGAATTTTAGATTGCGCATTTTAACTTTAACTGGCTCTACAGAAGCCCTATTAACAGTTATTAATACTTTATTTAATATATTTAGATCTTTAGGTAATAAGCTTTAATTACATACGCGTAAAAGCTAATTATAATATAGTTAGAGGTATAAGATACAGCGTGTAAAACCTTTAGCATATTTTTAAACGGAATCTTTATACCACCTATAGACCGTTCTACCTACTACCACCTACTACCACCTATACCATAACCATATTACATTTATTTTGGTTGCCGGCTAAGTCCTATAACCTCTTATAAACTCCTGCAAACTTCTGCAAACTCCTAAACTAATTAGATTACTTATATACAGAACCCTAGGATATATTACTAGTGTTGCTCTATATACGCCTGTTACTAGTTAAAGTATAGCCAATTTCTATTCTTCCTAACTCCTATAAACTCCTATAAACTCCTAGGCCAATTAGATGCCTAAACAAAATCCTAATTATAGGAGGAAATGGTATAAAGGCTAGCAGTAGACGGAGATAGGTAGGGCAGAGACTTATCTGCCTCTAATACTACAACTAGGTTATATTACAGCAATTAATTTAGTAGACTTAGAAGAATTGCCGCCTATTATTAAGGAAGCTCGGCGTATAGAAAATGTTCTATTATAGATGGCCGTTCTAAAAGCATGTCTTAAACAAATACTCCAGCATATAAACCCAAAAGGCCGCCCTTAAACCCCTTATTTAAAACAGGTGCGCACCTTAAGATATTTAATATTTAGTTTTAGTAATATACTTCTTATTACACGCACGGGTTTTAGAAAAAGTTTTATTTTTTATACTTTTTTAATCTTAACACGCAAGATTACTATCTAGTTAGTCCTATTAAGTAAGCTTAGTAATAAACAGTTAGATAATATCTGGAAGCTTAATAGTTCTAATCTATGTCTTATTACTACTAAGAGTAAAAGAATAGACAAGGCCCTAATTGCAAAAATAAAGGATAGTGTGTATATATACGTACTCCTTAGTCCTAAGTAGGCCTCATTAAAGTCTTTCTGGTCTATATTAAAAAGCCCAGAACTACAGACTAGGATTAGTTTTATTATAATTAATAAGTGTTATCTAGTAAAGCAATGGGAAATATTCCAACCAGTGTTTACAATATTAGGCGAGCTATAGATAATACTTTATTAAAATATAGTTTAGTTTAGTTATTCTGCTACACTTAATAAGGAGGTAGAGCAACTAGTTCTTAATAACGCCGGTTTTTGCTCTATAGGTAATCGCATATACCAAACTAAGGTTATTAGGACTTCTATAGATCGCCCTAATATCTTAATCTGCATATTACCACTTTGTAGAGTTAAGGTAGATTTATAGGAGGCACTATACTTCTTATTAGACGAGTGTATAAATTTAGATACTGCTATCCCAGAGAAAATACTAAAGACAATTGTCTTTATAGACGGTCGTGGGTCCGTCTAAGAGGCAGCAGTATACCTCTAAAGAGCACTCCTTATAAAGACTTTGACCTTTACACCTAATAAACAGTATACTACTAATACTAATATTAAAGCTAGTTACGTAACCAATGTGGTCTAGGTATACATTATACATATTTAAGAATATAATTATACTATTTAATATAAAGAATTTAAGAAACCCTCCTTAGCTATAAGAATTATAGTAGCGACAACCTCTCTTAGCATAGGTATTAATGTCCTAAATATTAAATAGGTGGTACTTTAGAAGTTTCCAATTACAAAGAGTTTTAAAGATCTATAGTAGCGTCTTAGCCGCAGTAGATAGGGCTATAGTTAAACCAGTAAAGGTTATATATTTTTGCTATATTGGGCCTTTAACACAGAAGGCGTTAATAGACTAGAAATTAAATAGCAATAGTTACAGCCAGACACATCTTAGAAGACTACTTATAGGTTATATTAGAATTAACTACTAGCTAATTAAGCAATAGCACGTAGTTAACTAGCCAACAGCTATACGCCCAGCGACGTAAGCGATACGGAAAGTATAGCTTTTTAGATATCAGCTTCTAGCTAGGCTCCTACTCCTGTTAATAAAGCTATAATAACTAAATTTTAAAGTAAGATAGAGATGTCTTAGCGCGCTAGGCTATTAGCCGTATAGATGGAAATAATTAACGGTATATACCATTGGAGGACTTTTCTAACTTACCTCAGCAAGAATAAGCTATTACCGCATGTTAAGGTTATCCGCATACTACTAGATTAATATTATAGTTGTTGCAACCTAGTATTACTTCTAACTCTTACTTAGGCTTTAAATATCCTATAACTAATTACTTAGCCAAAAAGTAATACGCAACCTTATTTTACCCTAACTCTTATTAATAAATGGGCAACTTTATAAGTAGAAGCATTATATAGTAGTATAGATAGGCGCTACCCTATGCCGCCATCTGCGTATATAAAAACAATATACTGCTAGCAGCTTACGTATACGTATAAATTGGGACCGGCCTTTTAGGATATGCTAACCTTTAATCGTCTCTGTACTAAAGCTCCTTTGCTTTAGGCATGGCCTTATAGAGAGGAAGCTAGGCAACTATTAGTAGAGCAATTTAAGTACTTTATTAAAAAGGTTAACAATTTATAAATAGAGATAAAGGATATAAGATATATAAGAAAGCAACAGCAGTAGGAGTTACAAGGCTAGCAGAATTAGGCATCTAATACAAGTGTATCCAATTACACTGCAATTATTTCCAAAAGAGATAATACTCTTGCTATCCAGGTTGTAAAACAAGAGGCGTTAAGGGCTGCACAAATGTGCGCAATTAAGACAGCCGGAGTGAATAAGTGTACGCTATTGGGTATAGCAAGAGATAGTACGCCGCCATTAACGTCACAACTAGGAGAATGGGTTAATAGTGTTATTAGTACGCTAGCATCGCCATTATTAACCTTACCTGCCCCGCCTAATAATATATCTAAAGGTATTTAGTATGCTATAAGACATCTTAAACAAGCCTGCATATTAGAAGAAGACGTTACTAGGCATAGCCCTTATAGCAGCCGGTTAGATGTCCAGCAGTTAGTTATTAATATATTAGATACTCAGAAAAGTGCTACTTCTAGTTAAAAAAAAACTAAGATAAAGGTGTAATAGCATAGAGCCTACTACCCTATCAATACGTTAGTTGCTATTAGTAGAAAGAGATCTAAATATAGGCAAAATCCTAACCTTTATACCTGTCTTAAAGAAAGGGCGCGTAAGGCATATAACCCTAAAGGGAAAAGAGAACTTTCGTATAGATATAGACATTTAATGGCCTAGGAGTTTATAGGAGTTTATAGGAGTTTATAGAAGTTTATACGCGGTTCTAATTAGCCTAGGAGTTTAAAGTAGTTTAGAAAATTAAGAATATTAAAGTGAATATAAATCAAAATTCTAATTTCGTTTAAATCTTTAACCTTAAGATTCTTTTTTATACTTATATTTATTAACCATCTCTTATTAAAGCTTTTTTTTTTTAAATAAAAAGCTTATAAAATGTCTCCTCCTGCTCTCTGGGTGCGTGCGCACCCCCCTAACATCCTCCTTAATAAGGAGAGAACACTACGGGCTGCGGCCCTCCTTTATTATCGCCAGCTTTAGTCTAGTAGAATTTGTGTTAAGATATAGTCAGTATTAGAACTCTAACCATTAACTATAAGATATAACTAACTGGTTTTAATAGGCACCCTTACCCTTGCTGCCACCCTCCCCTTTTAGCAGCAGCAGCAGCAGCAGTGATAGCACCACTACCACCACCGCTGCTAGCGCTGCTACTACCGCCGCCTGCTACCGCCGCTGCTAACGATAATAACAACAACAATAATAAGGAGGATAAATGGTTTGGTGGTAGGGAGTTAGGAAAGGAGCTATAAGTATTAATAACTGTATAGTATATACTTAGCTTATATATATTTATAGACCACTACCACTATTACTATTACCAGCCCTAGCCCCAGCCCTAGCCCTAGCTCCCACTCTAGCTCCCACCCCAGCCCTCCCCCTACTGCCCGTCCTTCTGCCGCCCGCCCTTACTGCTACCAGGTTTGCCCTTACCCAGCGCGCCAACCCCGTCCGCCTACCATAGGCTTGGGCCCCCCGCGGTAAGACAACTGCCGCGTACGCCCCCACCACCTAAGGCAAATAGTAGTCGCAGTTGGCGGCGGGGTTGGCGGCCATAGGGCCAAATAAATAGAGAGACTAGGGCCATATTAGCTGGATAATAGAGACAGAGTTAGGGGTGGAGTTAGTAGGTGGTGACTAATGCACTACCTGCCAAGCCTTAGGTGATAAGTATTAGGTATACTCTAAAAAGGGTATATAGCAGGTAAGTAGGCCTAGGGACACCTACGCTCGCTGCCAAATAGCGGCCCGCTCTAGCGGATGTAGCCTTTTAAAGCGTAAGCACAAGGACCCTAAGGACCCCTTATCCCCACCTCCTGGTCTAAGGTCGTTAGCGGCGTATAGGCCGTCTAGTGGTCTACCACTAGGTCCTAGCGGCAGTGGCATTACGGTATAAAGGGAAGAGAGAGGAGGGGGGTAGAGGGGTAGTGGAGGGGGGGGGTTTGGTATTGCTTTCTGGCACTCCGGTACACAAAAGTAGTGGCTTTTATAGCATATTTTTTATAAGTAAGCTTTAATCCGGCTGTATTAATCTAAGGGGTAATCCTAGATAACAACACTATTTAGTGTGGGCCTAACTATAAGACATCCTTTGCAGGCAAGCTTTAATCCAGCTATATTAATCTAAGGGGGAATCCTAGATAATAGCACTATTTAGTATAGGCCTAACTACAAGATATTATGGAAATCCTGGAGTTGCCTAGTAGGTAGTATAGATAGTGGTTAAATATAGTTGCTAGGTTCTATGTCGTTAACTTATATAAAAGTTTATATAAAAGTTAATATAAAAGTTTGTATAGATTAGTTAGCTAGGTTAAGCAGAAATATAGATATCTGATTGGCCTAGGAGTTTACAGGAGTTTATAGGAGTTTATAAATTAGTTAGTTATATTAATCTAACCTAGGGAGTATAAGGTATTAGAACCTTAATAAATATAGGTATTTAATTGGTCTAGGAGTTTATAGGAGTTCGCAGGATAAGTACTTCTATATGTAGCATAGCCTTATACTCCAGTAGAACTCTCCTATAAAATAACCTCTATGGACGTTCTAAAGATTAAGGCTAACTAATAGTATAATATAAAGCTTAACAAGACTATGCTTAGGGCGTTTGCGCTATCTAGGGCTATAGTATTAACAAACTAACTGCCAGAACCTTTATATGCGTTTAAAAGATTAAGGCCAACTAACATTTTCCTATAGATATTCTAAGGATTAAGGCCAATTTAACCTAGGGAGAGTTGTTGCCAGTATACTAGGTATTAGGGTATTAATAAACACAGGCATTTAATTAGTCTAGGAGTTTTTAGGAGTTTGCAGAAGTTTACAGGAGTTAGATAATTAGTCGGCTATTATAAGGTTAATTGTTATAAGGCTAATTATCGGATTAATAACCCCATCCAACCCCTCCCTAATTTGGTCTATATAGTCTTCTATATTAGCAAATCTATTAAGATTATCTAGGGCACCAGAAGGATACGACCCCCTAACAGTATCTAATTGTTAAATATGCTGCTAGTTAAATTAATTAACCTTATCCGCTAGCACCTTAATGCCTACTTATAAGATATTGCAAGAATTAAAAAACTTATACCAGCTAATTGCTTAGTACTTTGCGGTTTGGCTAGATCTAAAGTAAAGAGAGTATAAGCAAGTAAGAACATATCCAGTAGTATAAGTCCTGGGCATGTACTCGCCAAATATAGCCTCTACTTTTTTATATAACGCCCTAACCTAAGTATTAGATAGACACACTTGGTTAAATATAATATCTACATTATAGGTTAAGTTCTTGTAACACTTTATTTTAATCTTACAGCTACCGTTAAGATGCTTAAGCCCAAGGTTAATTGCTTTGTATATAGTAGCCCTACTAGGCCAGTTTATAAGCCCGGAGGATAGTATTATATACTATAATTTAGGAGTGTTTACTGGGGAGAGATTCCATTAATAGAACAACATTTTATAGCTATAGTTATACTAGCCGCGCCAAAAAAGTAGATAATAAGAGGGTTAATAAGGCACCTTAGCATGCCAATATTAGCATTTTTAATAGCATGCTAAATAGTTAGAAATAGCTTAATCTTCTAAAGCATATAATACATTATACGGAATTTAATATTATTATGCGGTTGCTTATTAGGGTTATTGCCATTCTACGCATCTAATGTAAAGGCGGCTAGATAGACGTCTTTAACAAGTTCTAAAAACTAATCTAGTATAAGAGAACTAATTGCGTTGGTAACATGGTCCATCTACTTAAAGAAGTCTCTACTAGAGGCAATAAGGTAGCCCCTACGTCGCATTACTGTATAGAATAATATAACTATACGCGCCATAAAGCCCTACGCGATAATTGGTTCTATTAGGTGATATTTAGCATTCTCCTAACTATACTAACCGCGACCCTATATAGTAGTATTAGCTCATAGGCAATAATAAGCCTCCTCTCTAGAAAGAGCAGGTGCCCAATGCATACGGACAATAGTATTTAGTAGGTTTATCTAAATATGGAACCACATAGGTACACTAAGAAGCTAATCCCGTTTGTTATACGGTTAACATACCTAGGTTTATTCATTTTTAACAGCCCTAATATGGTATACTGTAAGCTGGTCTCTATAGATAAGTTAAAGTTAATTACGGAAGTCGTTACGGATAGCTTTAGCTTTGGTAGGGTCTTCTAGTGCCTATAAACCAAGCTGGTCTAGAAATATACTTTTATAAATGCTATATATACCTTTAATAGTACCCTTATCCTCAAATATGGCCCCAAATTACTAGAACTTAGTCTTATTTACAGTAAGATGATATATACTTAGCATTTTAGAATAGCGATCACTATCTTTAAATACAGTATTAACACCAGCTATATAAATTCTCTTAAGTATATCTGATATAAGGCTTTGTGTAATATTCACCCTAACCCCGCCGTCTTTACCAGATATACTAGGGGCATCTAGTATATCTTTAAGCCTAAGTGGTAGTGTTAGATTGTGCATAGATTAATACAGACCTAAAGGTAGTAGCTTAGGCAAAGAACAATAGCTGCCGTTGTTATTGCCCGTATAGTAGCTATATGGCCTATAACCTTGTTACGTTTTTTGTCCTTAAAATTAATGTTATTATAGACAATTACTGCCTACTTATTGGACGCTTAAAGCTAGAGCTGTCTCCAAGGAAGTTAGCTAATTGGCCTAGGAGTTTACAGGAGCTGGATACTATACCTCTACCTCTATAGCGATCTTGCCCATTAGCTAACTAGCCTAATAATAACCATAATATATTCCAAGCCCTAATAGAGTTTTAATTACTTGGCGCTTTATACCAGAGCCTATTAAATAGACATCTAGTATTAAAGTGAGAAAGCTGGATCGCTTCTTAGCTTAAGAATGACATACTATGCTAGTAATAGCAAATAATTGCCTAAATAATGCATTAGACTAAGGCGTAGCGTTATAGCTGGCTCGGTGGGCGCGCTAATTGCTTATAAGTCTTATAAGAATAGTATACCACATAGGGGCAACCTCCTGGATAGTCCTAAAGACTAGCTTAAAGTCTAGTGTCTCTAGGTTTGTAGTATAATTAAATTAAGCAAAATAGGGCTAATGGATAAGCTTATTAAGCTCTGCAGTAAAAGAATCTGCTAGAGAAGGATATAAGTAGGCGTCTGTTATGCGTAGATTGTCTATAATACGCCTTAGTGCAAGCCGTCGCTAATATAGATGGCTATATCAGCCGTGCTTAATTATAACCTCTTTACTTACTTCTGCCCTAGCCTAAGCAAGTATAAAGGTTTTAAAACTCCATTAAACGCGGCGTAGTGTATTAACCACCTATTATAGCTTAAATTGCGTAGACTGCCGTTCCCTAGAGCTAATATTATATCAATCATGGATAGGTGAGGAAGGTTCGTTAGAGGAAGGCTAAAGGGCCTTAATAGCGTCGCTATTAAGTTCATTATTAAGGTAGTCCATATCGCTGTTAAGTTCGTTAAAATACCTATTAAGGTGTCTGTTATAGTGTCCATTAGGAGGTAGAAGAGGGCTAGGAGGGGCGCTGGATAAAGGGTTTTGCGTATTATCGGATAGGGGCATATATATCCTACCAGCAGTGTCCATTGTTTCTTAATTAGATAGAGGAGGTAAATAGCTTTTAATTAGATCTAGTTACAACTGTTTTAGAGTTAATTTGGGGTATAAGATACAGCGTTATAATAGAAGAGTTGTCGCCTAACAAGTAATTCTAAGTTTATATATAAAGGGCGCCCATAATCTCTCAGACCCTTAGGGAGAAATTCCTCTTGGTGCGATCTGATTGGTCCAGGAGTTTGCAGGACTCCACAGGACTAGGGTAAGGTGATCTAATTGGCTTAGGAGTCTACAGGAGTTCACAAGCGTAGCGCTAAAGGGCTAGCGCCACGCCGTGGCGCAATTTCTTCCCGGGGGTCTGATTTATGAGATAAGTAGCGCGGGGGTTAGGTTGGTGAGAATCACGTGATGCGTATAATCTTTTAAAAAAACATCACAATCGAGGTTGGATTGATCGAATAGGCCGCCCAGGTGAACATACAGGACCCCCCCTTTTTTACAGAGGGTGTAGGTGGAATTCCACCTTTTCAATGGCCCAGGTGGGCAAAATCCCGCAATCTATACTACTTTTGGCTATGTAATCGCGACAAGCGCGGGGACGTCGAACAGGCCAGGTGGTTTCAGCCAGGCAGGTATCACGAATGACATAAGCTAGCTGGTAGGTAGAGACACAGAATTTTACGAGTGATCTGTTTTATTCAAGGTGGCTCTAAGAGCCCTAATATACATAAGAAAAACAACCCCTTATAGGGGTCCCTGGAGGGTGGTGTAACAGACCAAAATTAGGCTGATATTGATGTCTGACAGCCGTCGTCACAGGTCAATATTACCCTAGCTATAAAGCTACCTTCGCGGCTAACACCCCCCCTCAGATCTGACGTAGAACGGCAGAGCTAGATTACCGGATTCGGCAGTTGGGATAGATAAGCTGGTGGTGAGCTTTGCCGAGCGTTAATTGACCAGATGTCTGATATCGCGGAACCCCAATACTTCAACAAATTTTTGATGATTTTGCTTTGAGAGAGCTTTAGTTAGTCCATCTGCAGCCATCTTGCTTATCAGTACCCATTATACAACAAAGCTTCCGTTTTGTACCTCCTGGCAAAGCCAGAATTAATGGATATCTATATATCAGAGTTTTGTAGATACCGTAGGAGTCTCCTTCGTCATAATCCGTACTGACTACTAATTATTACAATTAATAATGATGTCCTGTTCTAGATTAAATCTAATAGCTTTAAAAATCCAAACTATATACTCCACCTCCCCACCAACTTGTGAGAGAGCCAATAGTTCTGCCTCTATAGTAGACTTAGTAACTGCCTTTTGTCTAGTTGCCTGCCATGCTATAGGCCCATTAAATAAGCTTATTAAGAAGCCCTATAAGCTCCATTGTGTTAGAGTATTATTAGCAAAGCTGGCATTAGAAGCAGCTTTTAGAACCTGGTTTATCTTATACAGCATAATAGTAGAGAACTTAAGAGCAAGGTATCCAGTATTATAGAGATAGGTAAGCAATTAGCTGATCTCCATAAGATGAGCTAGCGACAGATTTTGTAAGAACTTAGCTAGCCTACTAATAGAAAAGGCGACGTCTGGTTATATAGTAGATGCCAGATATATTGCAGAACCTATACAGCGTTAATATCCTTTCATCTAATTTAGCGTAGCTTCTCCCTTATACGGTGTTAATTCCTAGCCCAATAGTAGTGTAGCTAATAGCTTTAGATATTCTAGATGGTATATTAAGACTAGCTTCTTAAGATATTGATCTAAACAGAGCCATAGCTTTCCCTTTTGTCGATCTTACACGACATAAGTATTTAGGAATGACGTAAATTAAGGTATTTGGCGTATCTCAAATCAATCTTATAGCTGCCTTAGGATATCCTCCATCTGCTAACAATAGCTTAGGTGTCCTATAATTAGGATATTATTGACGTAGAAGAATATAAAGATAGGTTTAGTAGGGTGTATATAGAGACACGGCTTATTTAGTACCGCTTTTAAACCCATACTTTACAGAGCAGTAGATATTTCTAAAAACCACAATTTAGGAGATTTCCAAAGTCTATATATTACCTTTCTTAGACGGAGAGAGAATCTAGGTGGTAGGTCTATACCCTTAGGGGGAATAAGGTAGACCTTATTGTTAACTAAGGCATTAACAAAGGCGTTTACAGCGTTAATCTATATAACGTCTAGGTCGAAGCCAGTAATAAGAGCGCAAAGTAGATGGAAGGTTCAATAGGCTGCCGTTATAGCTTTAACCTCCTCTTATAAGACTACTTAAAGATTTCTACAGATAACTAGACAAGCCTTAAATCTCATTATAAAGCCGTCCAAATCTTCCTTATAGGTAAAGACCTATATAGTAGGAAGTTAATAAACCTTCTTAATTAGCCATACCTCGTCCTAGGTCTGCTTTCCAGTTAAGGCCTTTATCTTAGTGTGAGCAGCTGCTTTAAACTCTATAGCGTACTTATAATTAAGCATCTCTTTCCATAACTTTGGTGGCGGTGGAAAGTCATCTTAATATCTGTACGTCTTTATAGCAGTAGTATAAAAAGCGTAAGCCAATGGTGTCGTATCTGGATTAATAATATTATTACCGTTATTAACTTAAACCGTAAAGGCTTGTCATCGTAGATCCTAATTTGGCATATCTTTCTTCTTTACCATAGGTCGCTTTTTATGGCCAGAATATCTCTTACCCCCTAATAATAAGCCTGCTATTATCTAAGGTTTAGAACAAGGTATAAGATCTATAAACGGTAGTTTAGTGACTTAAGGAGATGACTAAGTGGTAGATAATGTCTGTTAAGGCGCTAAAGACGCAGATGGTATAAACAGTTCTAGAGTTAGCTCTAGGGTAGGTAGCTAACGGAGTTCTTCTATTAAGATCTAAATACTTTTTAACATAGGGGTAACATTAATATTTGCCAAATGCGGCAGTCCTATATCTAGTTCTTTGTCGGGGTTCTCCATCTAGTCCTTGCTGCCATCTTAAAGATTATTTAATAGGTCCTAGACTTACTAAAAACGGTTCTTTTAAGCCTATAAGATAATAAGATATTCTAATATCTTAAAAGATTAATATCTCTTTAACTTATTAATTTATACATCACAAGATCGGATAATGCGGTTGGTGGTTGGTATCCATATTCTATAGATATTTAACGCTTCTATACTAACGAGATAGCCTATTTAGGCTTATGGCTTAAACTTTGCCTTTTTAGGAATGCCGTATTTAATAAGCACGTTGTAACGGAACCTTGTAGCAAGAACTACGGTGGGTCCTATTATTGGGCTAGGTGTATAGGCAAACAAGAAGTCAACAATGTAATAATAACTAGTGGAGTGGTTGCCTAATAGATTAACTCCAATTATATTCTAAGATTCACTATAAAGAGAGAACTATGTGGGTAGAGACTATGGTCCTTTAAATACACAACCTTACGCCTAAGAAATCCCTTCGCTCTATAAGGTATGTGTACTCTATCTACTCCGTTACAGATTATACAGATTATACAGATTATATAAATTACACTATGTAACCTTAGCTACCATTCCTCGTTATATAGTTCCACCGGATCTATTCTAGACTATGCTCTTATTAACTAACTAGCTTCTTCCAACTCTTCCCTAAGTAGTTATAATATTATACTTAAGCTGTCCATAATACTATCTCCCTCCTCTTTATCTTTGTCCTTAAAGATTCCTAACATCTCCAAGTCGTCCACTAGAGGTATAATGTCCGTTTAATCAATCTGGTTAATATCCTTACTTATTATACCTAAAGCTTCTTCTTCTTCTTCTATAGCTCGTTAGTCTTATACTATTACTATAATACTGTCTCTTAGTGAGATAATACCATCTCTATATTCTCGGTGTATAAAAGAGGGGTTGGCTTATATTGTACTAGCGAACCCTTTAGCCTAGTAACTATCCTCTTATTTGGAGTACACTAAAGCAAATATTTAATTGTCCTGCGATGTTCGCTCTGTCTCTAACGCTAAGTATGCGCGTCCTATAACTCTTAATAGTCTTTAAGTTCCCTAAGTAACTTGTTATAGGGTCTTATGTTTAATCTGCCGCTAAAAAGCTTAATAATAAACTATCGGTCGCTCTAGTAGAGCTCCGTTATTTTCGCAACGTAAAGCAAGAGGCCGCTAACACTTAACAGCAAGCTTTTAACTCTCGTCTGGCTGCTTCTACTCGGTTAATCCGCCTTAAGAGGGTGCGTAAGAAGGTCCATTCTAAGAAGTAGAAACTTGTTTAATAAGGTTTAGCTAAGCTAGGTAATAAGAGGATAGAGTTTCCAAAGAAGAAAACAACTCTAAGTAATATAGTAGTTGCTCCTCTTAGGTCCCCCTTAGGTAACTCGTCCTTTAGCAATCCTTTTTTAATACTTCTATACCTTTCCTATAGCGTTCTCTAGATTGCTTAGTGGTTTCTAGGTAGTCTTACTATAGCCTATCTACTTTACTTTATACCATGTTTCGTTATCTACGTCCTTATAACTAATAATCTTTAAAACTTACCATTTGTCTTCTTCTTACCCTCTATATATATCTGCCTTGTAGACTAATAGCTTAACATTCCTATATACTGGCTTTAGTATTGCGACGTACTGTATAGGGTAAATTCTTATTTTAGCTAGTAGGTTTAGCTTATATATAACTAATAAAATTCCTTACATGATTTTAAAAGGTCCTAGTCTAACGTGGTCTAACTTCTTACTTAGTCGTTAACTCTTGAAATTTTTATATAGTAGCTATACCTTATCTCCCCCCTTAAGATCTGGTCCCTTAGATCTCTTAGCGTTATAGTACCTTTTTATTTGCTCTTGTACTAGTTTAGCTATTTCTTTAAGGTCTGCATAAAGATTTATTAAAGTCTCCATTCTTTACTTAGCTGTGCTACTTATTTTCTTTACTTAATATAGCAATAACGATAATCTTGGCTTATACCCGTAATTCGCCTTAAATAGTAACGTTCCCATTCCTTCTTATAGTGTTGTATTGTATATAAACTGTGTAAATAGTAGTAATAATACCTAATTGTTCTGTGCATAATTAATATAGTGCCTTAGATACTATTCTAGTGTCTAGTTTAATCTTTCTGTCTATCCATCCGTCTGTGGATAATACGCTATTGAGGTTACTACGCGAACTCCTTATTCCGCCAAGAATACCTCCTAGAATGCTGCTATAAATCTTAGATCTCTGTTTAATATAATCTTGCTTAGTACTCTATGTCTTATAAACACTTCCTTAATATAGATTCTAGTAATATTCTCTACTGACACTTCTTCTATACATACTATAAAGTATCCCCACTTTGTAAGCTTGTCCACTATTACTAAGATTACATTATAATCTTGTCCTATAATAGGATCTTTTAACTTTAGTAACTTAATAATAAAGTCCCATAATATAACTTCCTATAGTCTTTCTAGTATTTTAACAGGTTATAGCCCTCTGTATAGCTTATACCTTATTAGTTTATTTCTTTAGCAATCTAGATATTCTCTTATAACTTATCTTGCTAGTCCCTAGATTCCTTAAATAATATATTCCTTTTAAAGTCTTAACACTAAGCCTATAGCTCCATTATGTCCTTAAGTTAGTCCCTTATAAAATAACTTAATAAACTCTTTTACAATAGATCTTGGAACATAGGTTACTTCTCTATTTTTATACTATTTTGTATCCAGATCCTCTACCTATACTTTTTAGATCTTCTGTATCCAATTACTCTCTAGTAATTTATAGATCTAACCTTCTCTAGTTACTATAATTTTTAGGTAATTATACTTAATCAATCCGTCTTAATCCTTTTGCAGTAAAGCCCCTAATGGCTTTTTATTATTTTATAGTTTAGCTTTCCTGCTTAAAGCATCCGCTTATATATTGTCTGTACCCTTAGTATACTAAATCTCAAAATAGTATTCCGTAAGCATTTCCGCCCACCTAACCTATCTTTAATTAAGTTCCTTTGTCGTTAGGAACCCTATAAGGTTCTTATAGTCTGTATTAACTATAAATAGTTTCTCTATGCCTTGTAAGAATGCTCTCTATTTCTTTAACGCTGTAACTATACCTAACAACTCCTTGTTATAGATGTTATAGTTTAGTTCTAGTAGTGTTATCTTCCTACTATAATACGCCACTAGATGCTATATATCTGTATGCTTCTATAGTAAATATACTCCTAGTGTAAAGTCTAATACATCTATCTTAACAACCGTCTCTAACTTTGGTTGGTAAACCTTAAGAATTGGTTCCTAGGTAAACAACTCCTTAAGTTCTCTAAACAACTTCTTTTACTTTATTCCCTATACCTATGGTTCCTCTTTCTTTATTAGCCTTATAAATGGCTTAATACTTTTTAACCACTATGCTATAAACCTCCTATAGTAGTTGCAAAACCCTAGAAATAATCTTAACTATATAACGTTCTCTAGTTCTTACTAACTAACTATAGCTTTAACTTTCTTTAGGTCCATACTAATTTTTCCTAGTTTAATAATAAATCCTACAAAATTAGTCTTTCTTGTAAAGAACTTGTATTTCTTAATTGCTACTGGCATCTGTTCTTCCTATAGTCTCTTTAAGACCTACTCAATATGTTTTCCGTGTTCTTCCTTACTCTTTAAGTAGATAATAATATCGTTAAGGTATACTATAATAAACTTATTAAGGTGTTCTCCTAATATATTGTTAATTCGCTTCTAGAACGTTACTAATACATTTATAAGCCTAAACTGTATAACTAACAGCTTATATAGTCCTTTCTTTAACCTAAAGGCTGCCTTCCATTTATTGCCTTCCTTAATCCTAATCTGATGGTACGCCCACCTCAGATCTATCTTTATAAAGATCTTTATATTGCCTATCCTATCTTAGATTTTGCTAATTAAGGGTAAAGGATACCTATCCTTTCTAGTAATGCTATTTAACTGTCTATAGTTAATACATATCCTAAGTTTTCTATTTTTCTTTAGGATAAACAGTACTGGATATCTTGCTAATAACTATAACAGTCTAATATATCCCTTCTATAAGTTCTCCTGGACAAACTCCTTAAGCGCTACTAACTCTGTTTTAGTAAGCTTATAGATTAAAAAGAACCTTAGACTTATTTCTGGTTCTAACTCTATCTTATAGTCCCATGCTATATACTCTAACAGCTTTTTACTTTCTAGTAACCACAACTTTTTACCATACTTGTGGTATCTCTTTAGTATATAACTTAAGCCTTGCTTAGTCTCTTTGTATATTGCTCCAACTTAGTACTATACCAACTTAGTTTACTGCCGCACTTTGCGCTGTTAAGTATCTCTAATATTAACCTAACCTATAACCTAATTAACCTTTAGATTGTATTCCTGTAACTAAGGCATTCCTAGTATCGCCTCGTCTTTTCCTAATAGTAAGATATTAAAAGACATTCTGACTGGTCTCCCTTTAATAGTTAACTAAATAGGTCCTATTTTAAAATTAATAATACCTCCTCTATAGGCTATCTAATCTCCTAAATTTGTTATAAGTGGATATAGGTGTTCCTTTTGTCTATATAGTAACCCTATCCTTTCCACTACTACTAGTAATATATAGTTTCTTATTGCTCCACTGTCTATTAGTGCTTTAAACTGCTAATCTTACTACTTAACTTATAAGTTTAAGTGTTGTCCTTAGATTCCTTTAAGGGTCTAAGGCTCTACTACTAGTTCCCTCTAGTCCTATAGGCCTCCCCTTTTCCTAACTGTTGGCTGCTAAATCCTACTTATACTTAGTCCACCTTTAGCCAATACTTAGTTTATTTCTTTTCCTCTATATACTATAGACAAGTGTTCTCTAAGCAGTCCCACCACTATTATCTATCTAGGTATTCTTCTGTAAGGAATCTTCTGGGTTAAAGTATTAGGTCCCCTTAACTTTATACTTTTACTGGGTGCCATTTATATATATACCTAGCATCTCTAAACCGTTTTTCCTTTAGTGCCTAATATATCTTTACTAAGTACTTCCAGTTTTTATCTTTTGGTGCCCTATATATATTATATATATTATTTATATAAGCTATCCACAATAATATATAATGCGCTAGGTAATTTAGGTTAACTCTTAACTTGTCTTTATCCTTAAGTTTAAACTAATACCTAGTTAACCTAACTACTAGTATTTCCGCTATAGGTACTAAGATTTATTGCTTACTTCTCTAGTCCCTAGATCCTTCTTCTAGGTTCCTTAACATTATAATTAACGCTCTTTTAATGTAATTTATGCGTTTTTCCGTAATGGGTTGGTCTTAGATACCTTTTTTATCTAGCTATATATAAAAGTCTTCTTATTTATTGTTGTGTTATTACCTATACCACTTTCTATATAACTGGTTTAGTGTATATAGTCTATCTATAAGAAAGTACCTTATTATTACTGCGTTGTGATATCCTTTAGTATGTCTTTCTTTAAACCTAACTAGAATGTCTAGATCCTCTTCTTATTCCAGTTTATCTAACTACTTTACTCTAGGCGTCCCTATACTAGGCCTATTAGTAACTCTTTATATAGGTGCTCTGTCCCTTATACAACCTAGTATAGCTAACCTCTTGTCTAGCTTTTGCTCTTGCTATGCGATAATTCTTTATCTAAACTTATCTATAGTTGTGACGGTGCTGGGGCAACGCCACCTGCCATACTCAGTGGACCCTGACTCCTGCCAACCAATCAGGATTTTCCATCCCCGGGATGGAAAATCGCCATTGGCTCGCTTACTACTAGCGCCTTGGCGACCCTTTTATATCTTGCTAGTCTCTGACAGACTTCTTCTTCTCCTTAGCTTAGTATTCTTGTATGGTAGCAATCTACAAGCTTTGGTTCAGAAGCATTTGTACGAGCCCGTTATATTATACTAAGCTCTCCCTATATTGCCTGGGAAGGCCTCAATAATATCCCACCCCAAAAAGACCTTCGTCTGCAACGACGCGTCAACGCGTTATACTCAGACATCAAAAAACCCACACTACTACGCCTAAGAAGGCCCTGACAATATCCCACTTTATAGGCCAGACTGTACTTAACCTACACCTACAAAAGAACCCCGGAATTAAAACCGAATTATATAATTCCGACAAACCTTAGGAAGCCGACGATGGCACCTAAAGTGAGCTTATTTAAAAGACCTACCTCTACCTAAGAGGAACACGAGGTCCAGTTAGGATTAGAAATTAAAGACAATAACGATATTATAGGTGTATATAAGCAGATTCGTGCCCTTGCAGCCAATTAGAAGGTCGATTGTCTTTAAGCCTAAAGCATATAAGAGACTCTAAAGGAGATCCTAGAAAGCCTTGCTACCTTATAAAATAGCCCAGCCTCCCCTTTATAAAGCCTTAGTTAACCTATTCGCTCTACCAAATGCGATATACTAGAGAGTATGGATATAATAACAAAGTAATTAAAGTCCGTTAAGCTCCCTAACCCCCCACTATTGTCGGACGGCGTAGACCCGACCTTTGAGAACTGGAGAATCTAGGTGTGAGGAAAGCTTTATATTAACTATAACCATTTCCCCTTTAAAGAAGCTAAAATGCTCTACCTCTTTGGTTAAACTATTAGGGACGCCTAGCGACACCTTTAGGCCAAGTTCGAGGATAAGTTACCTGTTCGGTTTATATCTGTTAATAAGATAATACAGCACCTGGCTACTATCTATATCAATCTAAATAAAGTACGGGATGCCTGTTATAACTATAATTACCTAATAATAAAATCAAACTAATCTTTTACTGAGTTCCAGACTTAATTCTTACACCTAGCAGGCGAAGGCTAGGTCCCCCCTAAGAACTATTATTTGGACCTATACGACAAGCTAACGGTTTGACTACAAGAGAAGATCGCGGTAGCCTTAGATGACCTACCAACCTACTAAAGACTTGCAGCCTAATATTTGTCGCTGGATTCAGAACTAAAACAAATTAATACTCGCTCTAATTAACTAAAGAGGTCCTATAGCGACCGTAACCTATCCGCTACACCAACGGGAGCTGGCGTTAGAAGACAAACCATAACCGCCCTTATACCAAAAGCGGTTATAACTGCCTATTAGCGAACCTCGCCTAACCTACTATGTACTATACCTTTAACTAATGCTTGTTACAACACCCCAATTAACCCTGCCACGGTCACGTGCTTTAATTGTGGAAAGGATAGTTACTTTACCACGTCCTACCCAAAGCTAAAGGATACGGGTAATATCAAGGAGATAGAGGAAGAAGAAACGCCTAATAAGTTAAGAAAAGAAGAACCCTAGGGAAAGACTCCCCCCTAGGGTATCCTATTAATCTTAAAGAGATTAATCTAAGTCAGCTAATAGGTAGAAAACACTTTACGGTTCTATATATAGTATCTTAAAATAAATATGGAGTTAATACAACTGCCCTTATTAACACTGGAGCAAATAGCTTTGCCTTTATAAACACTGCTTATATAAATAACGTTGCTAAGTTCTTAAATGTAAATGCTACCCGACTAGAGAAGCCTGTTTAAGTAAAAGGCTATAACGGCTAAGCTAGTAAGCTAGTTACCCATGTCTTAAAGCTACATATTGCTATTAATGGACGACGCTAGTTTAGTATCCCCTTTTATATCCTAGACCTAGGGTCCTATAATATAATCCTTGGCCAAAAATGGATGTTCTACTTTGATATTTAGCTAAACGTTTAACAAAGACAGTTTGTCTGGCTAGAGAGTAGACCAAAGTTACCCTCCTTCGTTAGAGAGATCCGTACTAACCGTAAGACATTAGCCGCGAAGGCCGATCCTACCCACTAGTAGGATATTAGGGACCGCGACCTAGCTTTTACTTAAGAAGATGCCCATTATAAGGCCAGTAAGAAATCTATACCAATAAGGATACTCCCCCGAAGGACTGCAGTTAAGGAGGACTTTACTTACGGAAGTGGAACAGATAGTGACGTAGACAACTTCCAAATTGCGGAGATCCGGCTAATGGGGAAGAGGACATACTAATAGGACTTAGAGGATAACCTTTAGAAGATGCAACAAGAGCTAAAAGGAGTAAAGACAACGCTAATACGCTAAAAGCCCCTAAGGCCGCGGACACCCCTACTACTATACAACCCCCCTATAGTAGATATCGCGGTAATTAGCGCTATAGGTTTCCACTTTAATATATATTAGAAGGATAATAAGGTCTTTATAACTAGCTTATACAAAATTAACCAGATTATTAATGAGAAGGAAGAAGGGCCAGTAAAGGAAACTAATAAGGAGTTAGTTAAGCGCCTCCTCCCTACATACCTCTTAGACCACAGAGACGCGTTCTTAAAAGTAGCCTTAGATATACTGCCCCCCCCACCAAACCTATAATTATAAGATTTAACTAGAGGCCGATAACTCTCTAGGCTATAGCCCCCTTTACTAGCAAACTATGGAGGAACTAAAAGCAACTAAGTAGTACTTAATTAATAACCTCTATAAGGGGTTTATTAAGCCAAGTTAGGCCCCTTTTGCTTCCCTTATCCTCTTTATAAAGAAACCTAATAAAGGCCTTTGCTTCTGCATCAACTATTGGAAACTAAACGCTATTACTTAGCAAGATTATTACCCTCTCCCCCTAATTAATGAGACCCTTGCACGTCTAAGCCAAGCTAAAATCTTTACTAAGCTTAATATCTGCTAAGCTTTCTATTAAATTAGGATGGACCCTGTATTAGAGGATCTAATAACGTTTTATACCCGCTATGGTTCTTACAAATGCAAAGTTCTTCCTTTTAGACTAATAAATGGGCTAGCCACGTACCAACGGTATATAAATGATGTTCTTTTTAACTACCTTAATGAATTCTGTATGGTATACCTAGACGATATTCTTATATACTTAAATAATAAACTTGAGTACTAAGTTCACATTAAAAAGGTTCTAGAGAGGCTGTGGAATACAGGCCTATAAGTCAACATTAAGAAATGCGAATTTGGAGTAAAATGAATAAAGTACCTTGGGTTTATTATTAGTATAGAAGGAATTAAAGTTAACCCTAAAAAGGTTAAGGTAATATATAACTAGAAACCCCCTTATACTATAAAAGGCATCTAGTCCTTTCTAGGCTTCTGTAACTTCTATTGTTAGTTTATCTGTAACTATGGGGTTATAGCTAAGCCTCTTATACGACTAACAAAAAACAATACGCCTTTTGTTTTTAACGATAACTATATAGAAGCTTTTAAGGAGTTAAAGGACCAACTTACCTTCTCCCTAATTCTCCGTCACTATAACCCAGACCTTGAATTAATACTGGAAACGGACGCCTCTAATAAAGTAGTAGTGGGAGTTCTCTCACAGTTACACCTAGATAGCGAGTGGTACCCTATAGCATTTTTCTTAAAGATAATGGCCCTAGCCGAGTATAACTACGAGGTACACAATAAGGAAATGCTGGCTATTATATAATTGTTATCCCAGTGGCGCGTAGAGCTTAGAAGCATAGACTCTTAGATTAAAATCTATACTAATTATAAAGCCTTTAAGTATTTTATGATAATAAAGCAGCTTACCGGTTAACAGGCTAGGTGGGCTGAAATACTCTCCTAATTCTTCTTTACAATTATATACCGCCCCGGTAGGCAAAATTCTAAAGCTGATGCCCTTACCCAGAGAGAACAGGATATAGAACCATAGGATAAGCTAAAGGCTTAGCACCGGACATATACCCTTCTCCGTCCCGAATAGCTTAACCTACGTATCCTTGAGGAACTAAACTCTGAACAGAATAAGCTAGCGCCTATGGAAGGAGAGATCCTAGATAAACTAATGGGACTAATTAACCACATTTTAATCGCGAACCATATAGCCGAATCCCTAAAAGCCCTCCGCGACTAAGCTATGGAAGGCGACCCTGATTTAGAAATAGAAGACAGACTGCTCTTATACTAAGAACGGCTTATAGTTCCAGACGTTGACAACCTACGAACGGAGCTAATCCGTGAAGCCTACTATTAAGTCTCTATAGCGCACTCTGGTTAAGACAAGACCCACTAACTACTAGCGCCTCGCTACTACTAGCGAGGACTCCTGTCCGATATAGAACGGTTTATTAGGAATTATTATACTTGTAAACGGGTAGATACCCCCAGGGATCGAACCCCTAGATGGTTACAACCACTACCAGTTCCTAAACGCCCTTAGCAGCATATTATAATGGACTTTAAATTATTCCCAAAGAATAAATATGGCTACGATATGGCCTTTATAGTAGTTAACCAACTAAGTAAGTAAGCCATTTCCCTCCCCTGCTTCAAGACTATAACCGTAAAAGATATAGCCCGTATATATATTAACAATATTTACCAGATCTATGGCGCTTTTAAGTTAATTATCTCTAACCGTGGACCCTAATTTATATTAGACTTCTGGGATAAATTCTGCCGCATCCTTAGGATTAAGATTAAGCTCTTTACTATATTCTACCCTTAGACTAACGGCCAAACCAAGATTATAAACTAGTACCTTAACTAACGACTTCGCCCCTTTGTTAATTACTACTAGGACAACTGGTCGGAACTACTGCCTATAATAAACTACGCACAGCTTACGCTCCCTTATAATAGTATAGGAATGTTGCCATTTGAGTTAATCTATGGATATAAGCCATGAATATCCTTTAATTGGGATAGACCTATAGGACCTATAACGGCCCGCGAACGCCTCAGCTACGAAGAGGCCCAGACATTCGCTAAGAGAATGTACGGAGCCTAGGAGACTGCCCAAGCAATTATAAAAAAAGTACAAGAGAAGAAAGAGGCTGACGTAAACCAATATTGTTATAAGGTAGACTTCCACGTAGGAGATAAGGTATGGGTGTTAATAAAGAACTGGAAGACCTAGAGGCCGAGCCGCAAGCTAGACTACTAAATGGTTGGCCCCTACGAGATCCCTAAGAAGGTAGGGCACTCTTTTAAGGTTAAGCTACTAGAGTTAATAAAGATCCACCCTATCTTCTCTCTAGACTGACTGTGGAAGGCCGCGGACAACCCGTTGCCTAAATAGTACAACGACCCCCCGCCGCCAATTCAGATTGTAGAGGATGAGGAATGGGAAGTTAAAGAGATCTTAGTAGTTAAGAAAGACCACAGTACCCTAAAATACCATGCAAGCTGGGTAGGTCACGACAAAGATCTAGAATGGTACCCCGCATTTGATTTTAAGTACTCTCCCTATAAGCTACGGGACTTCCACCTAGCCTACCCTAACCTCCCTGGACCACCACGCTAATTAGAAAGCTGGATTAAATGCTAGGAAGAAGGGGTGGATAACTATAACAATTTAGATGATAATAAGGAGCTCGGACAACGCCTAAGGGCAGGCTTTTTTGGAAGGGGGGGGTGATGTGACGGTGCTGGGGCAACGCCACCTGCCATACTCAGTGGACCCTGACTCCTGCCAACCAATCAGGATTTTCCATCCCCGGGATAGAAAATCGCCATTGGCTCGCTTACTACTAGCGCCTTGGCGACCCCTTTGTATCTTGCCAGTCTCTGACAGACTTCTTCTTCTCCTTAGCTTAGTATTCTTGTATGGTAGCAATCTACAAGCTTTGGTTTAGAAGCATTTATACGAGCCCGTTATAATAGTTTCCTATTTTCTGCGTCTTATAGCTAGATCCTTAAAGTCGTCTTGCTTCTTAATCTTAGTATTAACTTTTTAATCTTTAGGCTAAACACTGTGTTTACCTAGAATTGCTATAGTTCTTATTTATTTCTTAAAATCTTGGCTTTCCACTAACGTTCTTACTCATTCCTTAAACTCGTGGTTCTTAAACTTACGTCCTATACTTATTTATTTGTCATTAAACTAAGTTGCTGCTCTTTTCTATTGGTTTTTATTTGTTATAGGTTCTTAAGCTATTTTTATCACGTCTTATAAGTCTAGAGCTTTCCTTATCTCTTTATAAGAATTTTGGACCTATAGCCTTTTACCTTTTATAAGTGGTGAGCTAGCACTAGTAGTTGTCTACTTGCTTAATTGTCTCTAGATATTACTCCTTCCATCTTATAAAGCAATAGATACTATATCTAACGGTATTATAATACCCGTTATTAATCCGCGTTCTGTAGTGGTTTTAGTCTCTACTTTTGTTATATTATTAAGGTATAAGTGCTCCTAGTTAGCCTTCTTTTCTTCCTTATTGCTGTTAATTAATAAGTACTCTAACTCCATTATTATTATTGCTGATCTTTGTCTATATATTACTTTAACATCTTAATCTAGCTTATAAAGTTAATCTTGTTCTTTATCTAACTTTTTAGTTTCTTTAAGTCCTCTTAACTCTGGCTCTTACGGCTAATAGCTTGCGCCATACTTAGCGTCTTTATGAATTTGGCATGCGTTATTATAACAAAACGTAAAGTATTTGATTGAATACTCCTTAGTCCCGCGTAATATCCCTATATCCGCGTTATTATACTCTAATAACCTAGTGCCCTTTACTATATGGTTACTCTAACTACCTTTATAGTCTTTGGCAAAATGACCTTATTTTCCGCAATTTATATAAGCTCTATCTTTAAACCATTTTTCTTATTATAGAGTCCGCCTAAACATCTTCTGCTGCTAAGATCCCTAGTTTAGCCTTTGCTTCCTAGTTCTATAATTACTTAATCCTTAACCTCTAGGTTTCTATGGTTTCTTTATCCATCTTTTAGATTCTTTGGTATCGCTTAGGTCTATTAGCTCTGCGCCATTCCATAGTTTTTAGCTCTATATCTGCTAATGCGTACTCTGCGCCTTATATAACTGTAGAACTCTATCTTGCCCTTTCTTAGCTTGTTCCCTTTAATAGATTCTATTATTAATCTTTATTAACTAATCTATTAAGTCTTATAGACTTTCCGCATCTTCTATTAAGATAATTGCGTTCTGGACTTTAGCCTTAAGTCCCTATTTATACTGTGCTATAAGCGCCTTGTTGTTCCACTTAACCTGCGTTATAAGTGTCTAAAACTGTATTATATACTTAATTGCTAAAGAACGTTGTACCAAGTTTTAAAGCCTTTGTTTTACTATAGTTAATGCTTCTAGGTCCCTAAACATCTATATTAGTCTTTCTATAAACCTATTCCAACTAGTAAATATAAATTATACGTTTTAGTTACTAGTTATTATACCGCTAACTTATATTTCTATAAGGTAAGGTTTAAACTATTCTAGTGCTCTTCCTATTAAGAACAATCCTGCATACGCCACTTAATTTGTAGGTGTTACCAACTTTACTCCTTCCTATATAACCTTAAAGTGCATTTGCGTAAGGAATCCTTTAAGTTTTAACCTTTCTCTTAAGAATCGTTTAATTAATGGTAACTTAACCTTTACTACACTAATTTTATTAATGCGTTCCTTCAGTATCCTATTATTATCTAATAAACAATTAACTATTTCCTATAACTGACCTCTTGTAACTACTTGTGAGTCCGTATCTGCTATACTAGTGTCTCCTAATCCTGAGGTAGTTATTGCCGTTAATGGCATTATAACTAGTGCTTTGGGTGGCATATTATTTAACTTTATTAATACCGTAACTAGGTAGTAAATGTGTAATAAAATCTTATAGCAAGAACTACGGTGGGTTTTGTTATTGGGCTAGGTGTATAGGCAAATAAGAAGTTAATAACGTAATAATAACTAGTGGAGTGGTTGCCTAACAGATTAACTCTAATTGTATTCTGAGATTCACTATAAAGAGAGAACTATCTGGGTAGGGACTGTGGTCCTTTAAATACACAACCTTACGCCTAAGAAATCCCTTCGCTCTATAAGGTACGTGTGCTCTGTCTACTCCGTTATAGATTACACAGATTACACAGATTATACAGATTATACCACATAACCTCGGCTACCATTCCTCGTTATATAGTTCCACTGGATCCATTCTAGACCGTGCCCTTATTAACCAACTAGCTTCTTCTAACTCTTCCCCAAGTAGTCGTAATATTGTACTTAAGCTGTCCGTAACACACGTAAGTTAAAGATCCGGCTATATAAAGTCCTACTAGCTATAGCTTCTATTTATAAAGTATTTTAAACGGGGTCTTCTAGTTAATGGACTTAATAGGAGTTTAATTAAGTAGGAACACTGCTAGAAGCACAAACTCAGGCCATAAATCTACAGGTAACTTTGCTTTAATAACTATAGTCCTTGCTTATTTGGAAATAGCTCTCCCTAACCTCTCCGCAGGTCTATTTTAAGCTAGGGTATATAGCGTTAATTACTTAATAACACCTCCATTAAGCTAGATAAGGTTCTTTACCTTGGCGCCTACTCCTTACTCCTTATCTATATGCTAAATACGGATACCTTAAGCATTAAATTTCTTCGCAAATGCTATTATTAATTTAAAGAGTGGGAGCAGTGTCTCTTACTCGTGGTTCTTAATAAGAAAATCATAATGGTACTTTATATAGTTACACCAAAAATAAGCTATATACGTGTCTCTATTAAACCCGTCTTCTTCTATAATAATAATAAAGTGAATATGTTTAAAAGGGTAGGTCCCCTTTACTAATATTCTGCGAGACATCTACTAGGTTATCTTTCTAAGAACATATAGTTTACAGAGTGGTACACCATACGGAGTTCTTCCTCTGTCCGTCTTAACCACTTTAACCCTATCTACCGTAGTCGGTAGATAATCCACTAACTCCATATTATAGTGTAGTAAGCGTTAATGCCATACTTTATTATATGCTAAGGTCTTAAAGAATCTGGTAGAGGTAGCGTAGGCAGTAGGAGTAGGTAGTAAGGTAGCAATAGCATTAATAAAGTAGAGACCTCCGTATTCTATAAGATTATTAAATAGGCTTCCGTTATCTTTGTAGCGTAGATAGTTCGTAAATTAGTTAATAATTACTTTAACCCTACAGAGCTTTGCTACGGATATTAGATTAGTATAAAAATAGGAAGTGTACGCTATATTCCTTAATGTCAGATACTAAGTCAGGCGTTGTTTTCCTACCTTAATTGCCAAGTTAATATCACCATATCTATAGATTTCTGCCCTAGAATCTCTAGCTGTTGCTATAAACATGCTTGGCTTAAAGTTATAGAAGTATCTAATATCGTTACAGAAGTGGGTGTCTGCCATAGTATTATACCCCTAGGCATTAATTAAAGACAGATCCAGATAATCCTGCGATGATGTTAATAATGAAAAGGATGTTGTTATAGCAGCCGCTATGGCTCGGGGCCTGTCTAGATCCTTAATCTTTTTAGCAGTAGACAAAGCTAATAGAGACGTCCTTAACCTAGGGCCTTCCCTCTTAATCTACTTAACCCTTTTGTCATAATACTACTTATTTATTAGGACCTTAAGCCATTCCTAATACCTTCTTAGACACTCATCATTCGGTACAAAGTTTAGACCTTAAAGAGACTAAAACAGTTACTTATAATTCTTTAACTTATAGAGTAGACCATAAGCAAAGCACTTTGCCTTAGGTAATTAAGAAGGTACTAGAGTAGTAGACATTATAGGATCTGCAGACGGCTGCCCTAAGAGTATAGCATGGGCGTTACGTCCTGTACTTAGATGCTTATAGACTAGGTTAAATTTCTTAATTATTGTCGCCATTTTAAGCTTCTCTGATCTCTTTGCTACCTTTTAAATAAAGGCATAATATAGAGCTAGACAGATCTCCTTACAGTCCTAGACAAAGGCTCATACAACACTGCCTTCTATTGCCTCTATCAACCCTTCCTCTAGCTCTTCGCTGTTCTGTATAATGGTGATATAAAGCTAAAGCCATAATTCTAGAGTCTGGCGTTTAGGCCCTTGTTTCCGTTTCTTAAGATCATCTAATACCATTTGCTGTAGCGTAGCTTAAGAAGGCTTTGCTACCTTTTTTAGCTGCCTCAAAATCGAATATAGTGTGGTGAGGTTTTTGAGATATCCCAAGAAGTTGGTGCCTATAGTGGCATATAACAGTGCTGTAAAGGTGTGGAGCTTCTCTTCCCGCTTTATATAGTCTTATCATTGGAGCTTATAGAGCTTAAAGAGCATTCTCTGTGTCTCTAGAGACTGCTAAGTTTGTTGTCCTTGTTAACTCAATAACCCAGGTGTAGCTGTTCCAGTAGACGCTGGAGTTGCTGCTGGAGCTGCAGGAGCTGCTGGAGCTGCAGCGGGTGCTGCAGGAGCTGCTGCTATCAAGGGTATGTCTGGCTCAGTGTTTTCCTTAATTTCGTCTTCCGTCTTATCTGGGTTAACATAGTCCCAGATCTTCGCAAAACTTGCTTCTTAGCGGATAAATTAAAACCATAATGGCCAGTCCTTTTAGGTCAGCAAAAGAGGATTGGTAGAGTCCATTGTTATAGGTGCCATGGTGGCTTTTGTTGTTTTCTTAAGGTTGCGTAAAGAGACGCGCTTACGCGTAAAGCACGCGATATTTCGTGACGAACTATGCTCAAAGCGGCTTAGTGGTATTCGTCTGGCCACTGAGATCTCCCTGGTACTTAGAAGGTTACCGGGCTCATAACTTTCAGCCAGGCAGGTATCACGAATGACATAAGCTAGCTAGTAGGTAGAGACACAGAATTTTACGAGTGATCTGTTTTATTCAAGGTGGCTCTAAGAGCCCTAATATACATAAGAAAAACAACCCCTTACAGGGGTCCCTGGAGGGTGGTGTAACAGACCAAAATTAGGCTGATATTGATGTCTGACAGCCGTCGTCACAGGTCGATATTACCCTAGCTGTAAAGCTACCTTCGCGGCCAACAGGTGGAACGTTAATTTCAGCTGCCGAGACGACCCATCAGGTGGAAATCGAACAGGTGAGGTAAACAAGCAGCTCCTACCTGTTGGATATTTGATCGACCTAGAAATATCGACCTGTTCGTTCCAGGTGGGTTTTTTAGGCGACGAACAGGTGGGCGCGAACAGGTGAAAAAAAGTTAGTAAACGAGCCCTTAACCAGTTCACGAACCGGTTTAGAGCCTTGATTTGACTTTTGGATCGGTTCAAGGGCAAAATTTCGAACCGATCCAAACCGCTGACATCACTGGTGGTGCTCCGTTGGTGTGGCGCCGGATCTCCGCTTGGTGTTGTAGTAGTTCTCTTATTTCCTGTTCTCTTTCTACCGCTCGTAGGCGAAGGGCTTCTTGGCTTGTGTGCTTAGGCGCGTTGCCCCTTCGGACCTATTTATTAACATTGGTACTTTTAAAATAAAGTTCTTATAGAAGAAAAGCCCTCGGTTTTTCTCGATCTGGTGGGGTGACCGCACATACAACGTCGGGTGTGCTGGTGCAAGCTGGGAGGGAGCTGAAACGGGCGGACACATTGTTGTTTGCATTGATATATTCAACAGATGTCAGTTATGTATTTCCTCTCATTTCTTTTAGACCAAATTGCTAGTGTATTATTTCCTCTCGTCTCATTGTTTATCCATATCCTCATTGCATAATCTATCCGCAAGCTGATTCTCCTCCCTCGAAATCCAGATATATTCCACGTCTCCCCCCTCTTTCAATCTATCATCAAGATGAGAAGCTTCCTGGATAAGATCTCGATTCGCAACCTCGTTGCCCGCAGCATTGATCCATCCATTTCTGGCCCACTTGTAAATCCAGTTTGTCATACACCCAATCGCATATCTAGAATCCGAATAGATCTTGACATCTAGATGTGGATTTGTGTCTAGCTCTTCAAGCTTTTCCAGAGCTTGCTCCAGTGCAAGGATAATGGCTGTGATTTCGGCTCGCTGGTTTGTGGGTGGGGGATATAGGGGTAAGGATTTCGTCCAAGCGACGTATTTTCCATTTCTTTTTTCGAAAACGGCGGCAGCAGCGCCTATTGCTCCTGGTTGTCCGTTGCCTCTGCAGCCACCGTCGACATAGATTTTCATAATGTAAACCATACTAGCGAGGTGGGCTAGGGTAGAAGAGGATGTGTGGTTCGGCGTTATAAACGATATGTATAGTCTAGAAACCTCACTGCTTTTCGTAGGAGCATACAGCAATATATATGTTCTATGAGGTCATGCTTAAATATATGAATAATTCTTTCATATAAGTGTTTCGGTACTTCTACTCACCTCCACTGTTGATGCTTTATTGTCACATTCGAGCTTTCTGGAAGGTATAGTGGACGAGGAAGAGAGTTGGAGTGTTTGCCTAGAGGTTGAGTTGCTTGGAGTTCGACGGACAACCCTGCAGCACAATAAGCTCGGACCCATAGAACCCGGCCACCCCCTGAACTCCAGCCACCAAATCAAAACCAAACCACCAATTTGTTCATCTCATAAATCAGACCCCCGGTAGACCTTTGGTACGTGCACTACCCGCACCTGCGGGCACAGTTACTGCTCCTTGTCACCCAACCAATTTTCCACCGAGGGTCTGAGAGCTTATGGTCGCAGCTTTGGTGGTAACGGAGCGTTAAAATACACCAAAAACCACCCCTTTCACTGCCGTATCTCGACCCTTTTATAACGTCTAGTTATTATAAAAATACTACGAGGTGGGAGCTCTTTAGCTTCTCTATCTAATGCATTAAATAAGGACGTCGTAGCTATATTATATAAAATATTAGATATGGCAATCGGTCGCATTTTATCTAAAACTCGTCAGTTAGTTTTCGTCGAGTTTGTCGCTTTTCATCGCAATCTTGCCTTACTACTATTCCTTACATGGTGTTTACGGCTTGCTGGACCCGCTGAGCCGCCGAGCCGCACGTGACACTAACAACCCCCGTCGACATTAGCCGCTAATGCGCGCGTACCATTGGGCTATTGGGCCAGCTATGTGCCCATGCATTTACCCTATACGGAAAGGTCACTTATCTGCCCGCTGGGCGGCCGGTAGGTATACCTTCTCTACGTCTCCTCCCCAGTCTATATCTACATATATATAAACAAAAATAGAAATCCCCCCTAGGGTGTTACGGACCTTATATTAGTAGTAGTATAACTACTTAGAGAGGATATAAGCGGACTAGTGGTGGAAGCACTCGAGGCGCTGGAACTAGTCGAACTATAGAATTGTCACGGGACACCCCCGTGACACCTTACACACGTTTCCACCGACTCGGCAATTAGAGACCGACCGCGAGACAGCAATCCGACGGCGATCTGATGGCAATCTAACGGCAATCTACGGCATTCTACCATATTCTGCCAAGTCCAGCGAATCCTACCAAGTTCTGCCAGAACCGCTACCCAAATCCTATTCTGCTCCATCGGGAAAATATGGTACCCTACCAATGGCCTCAATGGTTGGTGGTTGACGCAATTGGCGCGCAGTTGAGGGCATTTGGCAACTCGACCGACTAGCCTATGTCGTATTTTTTTGACACGCAGCCTGCGCGCAACCTGCCAGCAATCTGCGCATTTAGCAACCATAATTATATTTACCTCTTTTAAATAAACAAAAGCTACTTTAAGGCTATTTATAAGGCTAGCAAAATAAATATTATTATTTT